>OLQS01001150.1_pt1 | contig 16139 bp, 20 predicted proteins | sample 1672291 | NCBI WGS metagenome assembly OLQS01 (sample SAMEA3136668, study PRJEB25190) | human gut metagenome | biome: human gut; feature: human-associated habitat; material: faeces | place: Austria | collected 2013
CGGCAGAAAATGGTTCTATTATGACAGCCCTGTTATGGCAATTTCCGAGGAAGAGGCCCGGAAGTATGACGATACATTAGAGAAAATGGAAAAGAAACATCAACCGAGTCAGGAAGAGTTTTATATTTTGAGCCATGCTTTTATTGATGACGGTGACCTGTAAGCGGAGCGTGCAGGTTATCGTTGAGTAAGACATGCTGCGCCAAATAAAGTATACAATGGCAGCAGGCAGGGCAGTCCCCAGAGTCTGACATGAGGTTTGATTTATTGGAGATAAAAGATGAAAGAATATATAATAAAGGACGATCCGCCATACAACGGTAATCGGACAGCAGCATTTAAAGGTCATAGATGGTGGTGCTGGCTTCGCTCACCCGGGCGCAATAATTTAAAAGCCGTATATATTCATGGCGATGGCAACATAGGTATCCAGGGTAACAATATTTTCCTTTGCAATATTTCTTCCTGTTTCCATCCTGCGACCGGTGATAACAGAGGCGGCGTGCGGCCTGCTTTATGGCTGACAATGAAATAACAGTAAGCAGCAGAAGCCCGGCATGGTTTCTGCTGCTTTTGTAGTTGTGCGAAACAGTTAAGAAAGAGCTGCTTTTACTATGTCCTGTCAGGGAGACTTGGGACATTTCATTTTCTACCTTTTAGCTCGTCAAGGAACCCTTTTAGTTACGGATATGGCTTCGGCGTGAAACATGAAGTATACAGCAGTTATCGCCGTCCAGTTCATTTTTTTCGTGTACTACGGACAACTCCGGGTTATAAGCTTCAAATTTGGCATAATCAACATAACAGTACAATCGTCCCCATCGTTCAAATCCAAATTCCTTCCACACCCGTGCAAACATGCATTCCTTGTATTCCTGACGAAGTTCACAGTCGTTGTTTATCAAATCACACCCGACCGAGAGCCCCCGGCTCGGCAGATCTTTACCTAAATCATAGTGATTGGGCGTCAGCGGCAGGCTGCAGGCCAGAACCTTTTCTTTGCAAAATTCTCCCCAATAATGGCCGTAGCCTTTTATCGCATTTTTAATAATGCGCTCGGTTTGTTCTTCTGTAAGTTCCTCTAACATAGCATTTACCATATAATAGTAAAGAGTAGCCAGCCGGCGTGACATCAATTGTACATCATATTCCCATTCCTTGTCCATATCTATGTTCCTCCTTCATGATTTCGTATTAGAAGATTGAAATAATACTCGTTACCCCTAAAATGATTGTAATCAGCCCTACCAGTGCCCCCGCTATCTTTGACCAAATATTATTGGCGTAATTACCAAGAACAGACTTCTGACTGGTAATGTAGACCAATGTAATGACCACCAAAGGCAAAACCGCACCGTTAAAGGCCTGTGCCGCTATAATAATGGAAAGTGGATTATATCCTGTGGCCGCGATGAAAATTCCAAATGTAATAACGAGTATATTAGTCCAAAAATACCGTTTATCGCTGCGGTCTGTCTCCCAGCCGAAAAAGCCGCCCAATACATAGGATACGCCGAGAGGAGTAATAATGGCGGATGAAAAGCCGGCCGCCACCAGACCGAGACAAAGGAAAGTCTTGGCAAAACTTCCCAACAATGGCTCCAGCTGAATGGCAATATCCGCGGCTGACTGCACTGTATACCCAGGCATAGTGGTAGCAGAGGTGACCAGTACGGCAATTGTGATCAAAGCGCCTGTTCCCATGGTAAGCCCGATATCAAAACGCGATAGGGCCAGTTGCTCAGGTTTATTCCAGGTACGCTTTGCACTGACGGAGTGAATGAAAATATTTTGCGGACCGATAGTGGTGCCAATGAGTGACAGGCAGTAAATCAAACTTCCCTTTGGAACATATGGTACCATACCAGCAGAGACGGCACCAAAGTCGGGTTTCACCACAAACATGGTAAGTATAAAAAACAGAGCCATGAAACCAACACAGACACATAAAAGTTTTTCCAGCCATTTGATATCATGCAGAGTTACAATTACCAAAATAATAATTCCCCAGACAGGTGCGATATAATTGGCGGGAATACCTGTCAAAGCGGAAAGGCCGATGGATGTTCCGGTAAGATCGCCGCCGGCATAAGCAAATCCCCCCAGTGTCAGAGAGATGGCAATAACCCAGACAATAATTTTTTTCAGAACGGGCCGTGAGGCAAAAGTATCTACAATATTTTCTGCGAGTCCCTTTTGTGTCAGTATTCCAAGCTTTGCCGACATGCCCTGCAGCAGCATAACCGAAAAAAAGAAAAAACGATAGTCCAAAGAAGGGTATAGCCGTAGCCAGCACCTGCCCGTGTGGCAGTCACAACAGTGCCAGGGCCTATGAATGATCCGACAATCACCGCACCCGGCCCGATAGCAGCCAGCTTTTTTCTGAATGTGTATTTTTCCTTCAGGGTTTGTTTTTCAGTTGTCAATGTAATACCTCCAATCATACTCAAGATCATGAAAGGCAACGTAACCTTCCAGATTCCATAAATCTCCATGCATAGATTAGGTGATTGCAACAGACTGTTTAAACTCATAATATAGACAAGCCTTTTATAAGTCAAGAAAATATGATATAATAGAATGATAATTTGACATTATCAAATTTAACTTGCAAAAAGGTTGAAAAAAGGATAAACTCACAGAAAAAGGAGCAGATATATATGGGACAGGAATACGGAGGAAGAACCATACAATCCGTTCAAAGAGCTCTGGATATTCTAGGGCTATTTGATGAGGAACACAGTGAATTTTCGCTAGGTGAAATCAGTGAGCTGCTAAATTTGAACAAAAGTACGGTCCATGGACTAATCAGCACACTATATCAAAATCGATATCTCCAGCAAAATAGCAGTGGAAAGTATAAGCTGGGACAAATATTTCTGGATAAGGTGGGAATTGCCCGGGACAGTAGCATTACGCATCTCAGAGAACATATAAAACCCTGTCTGGACAGAGTCTGCAAACATTTCTCTGTTACATCCACTGGATTTTTTTACGAAAATGAAAAGCTATATCTGGCATATCAGGCAGTTCCGACAAAGGGCTATTATATTTCGGTTAATTTCAACGGCCGGATACCGTTATACTGTACCGCCTCTGGTAAACTACTGCTGGCATATAAGGGTGAAAGCGAACGCAGGCGCTATTTTTCTCAAACAAAGTTAAGGACAATGACAGAAAACACAATTGTTAAGAAATCTGAATTAATAAAAGAGCTGGGATTAATCCTGGAACAGGGGTATGCTTACGAAAATCAGGAGCATCAGATGGGAGTCGCAAGCCTTGCAGTGCCACTGTTTTGGAAAAACAGGTTTTATGGAACATGTAGTATGACAGGTATGACTTACTGGCTAGAAAAAAACAAGGTGGAAATGGTTACGGAACTACAGGAAATTGCAAGAAAGGTAAAGGAACTATGAAAATTATGTCTTTATTATGTTCTGCCGAATAGTATTGCTTAATACCGGGAAATGCCTTATAATTATGCGTTGTGGCATATTGTATTATCCCGTGTTACTCAGTTGGGATAAGATAAAGACGCAAATAGAAGCTCCTTTCGATACAAATTGGCCTATACAATCGATTTAAAATACTGTGCATCAGCACAATAAATAAGGAAAAATAATGAGAAAACTAGCTTTAAACGATGAAATTTTACTAAGTATCCAGCAGCCCGCCCGCTATATCGGAGGCGAGGTAAACATGGTAAATAAAGACCCTAAAAAAGTGGATGTCCGCTTTGCCATGTGTTTCCCCGACGTTTATGAGATAGGGATGTCCCATCTCGGCATCCAGATCCTCTATGATATGTTTAACAGACGGGATGATGTATATTGTGAGCGTGTTTACTCTCCGTGGACCGATTTAGACAAGTTGATGAGGGAGAAAAACATTCCGCTTTTCGCTGTGGAAAGCCAGGATCCGGTAAAGGATTTCGATTTTTTAGGCATCACGCTCCAGTATGAAATGTGCTATACCAATATTCTGCAGATTCTTGACCTGTCCCATATTCCGCTTCACGCAGAAGACAGAACCGGGGAAGATCCCATTGTAATCGGCGGCGGCCCATGCAGCTACAATCCGGAACCGATCGCGCCGTTTTTTGATTTGTTCTATCTCGGTGAGGGCGAAGTCGTGTATTTCGACCTGCTGGACCGTTACAAAGAGAATAAGAGAAATGGCGGAAGCAGGAAGGACTTCCTGGAAATGGCGGCTGAGATTCCCGGCATCTATGTTCCTTCCTTCTATGATGTCTGGTATAAAGAAGACGGAACCATAGACCGGATGGTTCCCGTCAATCCTCATGCGCCTGATAAGGTGTCAAAACAGCTTGTGATGGATATGGACGCAACCTATTATCCGGAAAAACCGGTTGTGCCGTTTATTAAGGTAACACAGGACCGTGTTGTGCTGGAAATTATGCGCGGCTGCATCCGCGGCTGCCGTTTCTGCCAGGCCGGTATGGTATACCGCCCTGTGAGGGAGAGGAGCCTTGAAGAGCTTAAAGATCTTGCTTATAAGATGTTAAAGAGCACCGGGCATGAGGAAATTTCACTCAGCTCCCTAAGCTCGAGCGATCATACACAGCTGGAGGGACTTGTATCCTTCCTGATAGAGGAGTTTGACGGAAAAGGAATCAACGTATCCCTTCCCTCTCTTCGAATCGATGCATTTTCTTTAGATGTAATGAGCAAGGTACAGGATGTTAAAAAAAGCAGCCTGACTTTTGCGCCGGAGGCAGGTTCCCAGCGCCTTCGGAACGTTATCAACAAGGGACTGACTGAGGAGGACATCCTGAACGGTTCGGCCGAGGCGTTCAGAGGCGGCTGGAACCGGGTAAAACTCTATTTCATGCTGGGGCTTCCCACCGAGACGCCGGAGGATATGCAGGGGATTGCCGAGCTGTCCGAGAAGGTGGCCGAAGAGTACTATAATATTCCAAAGGAAGAGCGTTCCGGAAAAGTACAGGTTACCGCCAGCACATCATTCTTTGTACCGAAGCCGTTCACGCCGTTCCAGTGGGCCAGAATGTGTACCAAAGAAGAATTTCTGGAGCGGGCCCACATTGTCAATACCAGGATGAAAGAGATGCTGAACCGCAAGAGTCTGCGTTACAATTGGCATGAGGCGGATCTGACGGTGCTGGAGGGCGTTTTGGCCCGCGGTGACAGGAAGGTGGCGGCAGTGATCGAGGAGGCTTATAAAAACGGAGCGCTCTACGATTCATGGTCTGAACACTTTCATAATGAAATCTGGATGCAGGCCTTCGAAACCTGCGGTGTGGATATCGATTTTTATACGGTGAGAGAACGCAGCCTGGACGAGATATTCCCCTGGGATTTTATCGATACCGGCGTGACGAAGGAATTCTTAAAACGCGAATGGAACAATGCGGTAAATGAATCGGTGACGCCGAACTGCCGTGCAAAATGTTCCGGCTGCGGTGTGGCAAAATATAAAGGAGGGGTCTGCTATGAAAATAAGAATGAAGTTTAGTAAGCAGGGCCCGCTCAAATTTATCGGGCATCTTGATATCATGCGTTACTTCCAGAAGGTGATGCGCAGAGCGGACGTGGATATCCGTTACAGTGAGGGGTTCAGCCCCCATCAGATTATGTCCTTTGCATCACCGCTGGGAGTTGGTATTTTAAGCAACGGCGAGTATGTGGACATTGAAGTGAATTCCACAAAGGATTCCAAAACGATGATTGAACAGATCAACAGGGAAAATGCGGAGGGATTCTGTGTACTCAGCTACAGAAAGCTGGACGATTCCGTGAAAAATGCGATGTCACAGGTGGCGGCTGCCGACTATACGATGTGGTTCAGAGAAGGATATGAGCCGGAGGATGTCCCCCGGTTTATGAAAAATCTGCTGGCATTTTGCCACAGCGATAAAATTGAGATTGTAAAAAAGACAAAAAAGGGACAAAAGGCGATGGATTTGCGCCCCTGCATCTATGAGGTCCGGCTCACGGATGATAATACCGGGATTTTTATGAAAGTTTCCTCGGGAAGCACGGCCAATGTAAAGCCGGAACAGGTTGTCGGCGCCTACTATGAGTCCATCGGAATGGAATATCCTGCTTTCGCGTTCCAGATCCAGCGTGAAGAGGTCTATGCCGACGAGGGCAACGATGCGTCCGATGAAAGTGACGGCGGCGCCCCGGGCGGCAGCCACAAATTTGTCCCACTGGAAGAATATGGAGCAGACATTGAATAAACTGATTGTTACAAGGTGGCGCGGAAGAATCCTGTCGGCGCTAATGTCAGACAGCAGATGCCGTTCCCTGAGCCTGGAACCGGAGGAGAGCGGCAGTCTTCTGGGAAACATATATATTGGAAAAGTAAAAAATATAGTAAAAAATATAAATGCAGCTTTTATCGATCTCGGAGGAGGAAAAACAGGATACTACAGTCTCTCTGAGAACAGGGAGCATCGATTCACCAGCCCTCTGGCTGCCGCAGGGGCACAGGAGGGCCGGGTCCTGAAACAGGGCGATGAGATAATTGTCCAGGTAAGCAGAGATGCCGTAAAGACAAAGGATCCCGTACTCAGCAGCAACCTGAACTTTACCGGGAAATACTCGGTAGTAACGCTTGGAAAGACGCAAATCGGATTTTCTGCTAAGATAACGGACCCTGTCTGGAAGGAAGAAGTAAAAGAGTATCTCCTGGCCCTGAAAGAAGAGACAGGCCGCAACGGCTTTGGGGTTATTGTGAGAACCAACGCGAAGGAGACCACAAAAGAGGTAATCGGCGGGGAGGTGCTGGCCCTGAAACAGAGGATGGATGAGCTTTTGGCCAAGGCGGAAAACAGAACCTGTTTTACGCTTCTTGAGGGAGCGGAGCCTTCGTTTATCCTGAGCCTTCGGGACACCTATGCCGGCAGTCTCCAGTCCGTGATAACAGACGATAAGATCTGCTATGAAGAAATGAGACGGTACCTGGATAAGAACCAGAAGGCCGACCTGGAAAAACTGCAATTTTACCAGGATCCCCTTCTTCCCCTTATTAAGCTTTACAAGCTGGAAGCAGCACTGGAGGAAGCGCTGGAACGGAGGGTCTGGCTGAAATCGGGAGGTTATCTTGTCATAGAGCCGACGGAGGCCCTGACTGTCGTCGACGTTAACACAGGAAAATATTCCGGCAAAAAGAATGCCGAGGATACGATACTGAAAATCAACCTGGAGGCAGCCGCCGAGACGGCCCGCCAGCTCTGTCTGCGAAACCTGTCCGGCATTATCATCGTTGATTTCATAGATATGGCCAGGGAGGAACATAAACAACAGCTTCTGACCGCACTGGAGGAGGAATTAAAAAAGGATCCGGTTAAAACGGTTCTGGTGGATATGACAAAGCTGGGACTCGTCGAGATTACCAGGAAAAAGGTCAGAAAACCGCTGCATGAGGTTTATGGGCGCGGAGTAAAGCCAAACGGTGTACCGAATTAGAAGGAATCATTAAAGCGCTGATTAAAGCGTGAATTGTAAGTGCTGAAATTTACAGCCCATCTTTACTGCTTTTATGTTACCAAAGCAGGGAGAGGGCTGTTTTTTTGAGGCCGACGACTGGAGGTAAACAATGGAAACGACAGAATTAACGGAACTTGAAAAAAAGGAACCGATGAAGGAAAATAAAATGGGAACCAGGACGATGCTTCCTCTGCTTCTGTCTATGGCGTTCCCGCCGATGCTGTCCATGCTGATTCAGTCACTCTACAATATTGTGGACAGCATGTTTGTAGCCAGGTACAGTGAAAATGCGCTGACGGCGGTTTCACTCGCTTTTCCCCTGCAAACGCTGATAGTTGCATGTTCCGTCGGCATCGGAGTCGGCGTGAATTCCTATATTGCCAGGAAATTGGGGGAGCAGCGGCAGGAGGAAGCGGACAGTGCGGTAATCCACGGACTTCTGCTTGCTCTCACAGCCTCCATACTCTTTGTAACGGCCGGAGCATTCTGTATCGAACCGTTTTTCAGGATGTTTACGGATGACGGAGCGATTCTGGCAGACGGGCTGATTTATGCACGCATCTGTGTCGGCTTCTGCTTTGGGCCGTTCATTCATATCTGTATCGAGAAAATTTTTCAGGCAACCGGCAAGATGATATTCCCGATGGCGCTGCAGGCTATTGGAGCCATACTGAATATAATCCTGGATCCTATCTTGATTTTCGGTTATTTTGGCTTACCGGCCATGGGCGTGACGGGAGCAGCCGTGGCGACTGTAATCGGCCAGATGACGTCCATGGGCCTTTCTTTTTTCGTGCTGGTGGCTTTTCAGCATGATGTAAAGCTTCGTTTAAAAGGTTTTCACTTTCAGGGAGCGATTATCCGGCAGATTCTTACGGTTGCTGTTCCCAATGCCTGTATGAATGCTCTCGGCAGTCTGCTCGTGATGGGACTGAATGCCATCCTGATCCGGTTTTCCAATACGGCAGTCTCCCTGTTCGGCATTTACTATAAGCTTCAGACATTTGTCTTCATGCCGGCCAGCGGCCTTTCTCAGGGGGCCATGCCGATCATGGGGTATAACTATGGGGCGCGTTCCAGGAAACGTCTCTTAGAGTGCCTCAAATACAGTATCGGAATCTGTTTCCTGATTATGGTGATTGGCTTTTTGCTGTTTGAGGGGGCCGCGGGATATCTTTTGTCCCTGTTTCACGCAAGCAGCGAGATGCTGGAAATCGGCATTCCGGCGCTGCGTATTATTGCGGTCAGCTTCCTGCCAGCATCGATCGGGTTTATTCTGCCGACGATGTTTCAGGCCATGGGAAATGGGATTGATTCCCTGATTGTGTTCCTGCTCCGCCAGTTTGTGATCACCCTTCCCCTTGCCTGGTTCCTCCACGGGCCGTTCGGTCTGACCGGAATCTGGGTATCTTTTATAGTGGCTGAAACAGCAGGAGCGGCGGCCGCCTTTCTCTTATATTGGAGAATTCAAAAGAAGGACGAACTGCTGCGAAAACAGCCGCTGTAACAGTTCAGACAGGTCGCTGTTACTGAAATATATGGAGATTTAACTGAGGTAGGGAGTGTGCTCCGCAGACTTTATCTTCGCCCGCAGCCCCAAACCACGGCAATCCTTCCCCCGGGACGAAAGACTCATACACACACACCACTACCCCGTACGCTGGCCATCCCGGCAGCGTCCTCACCTGCATAACATATTGCTGAAAAAAATGTTGACAACTTCTTAAAAGAATGCTATTATTTTCTAGTGTGCCGCACAGCGAGGCTATAAGTGCGTAAAGCCGCCGAAGCTGGCGAGTAATGATAATAGGAGGTGCCATATGTACGCGATTATTGCAACAGGTGGTAAGCAGTACAAAGTTGCCGAGGGCGATGTAATCAAAGTTGAAAAGCTTGGTGCGGCTGCTGGAGAAGCAGTTACTTTTGACCAGGTTCTTGCTGTTAACAACGGAGAGATGCAGATCGGATGCCCAACCGTTAACGGAGCTACAGTTTCCGCAACCGTAGTGAAAGAAGGAAAAGGCAAGAAAGTTATCGTTTACAAGTATAAGAGAAAATCTGGATACCATAAGAAAAATGGTCACAGACAGCTCTTTACCGAAGTTAAGATTGACAAAATCAATGCTTAATTAAATTATGATAAGAGTAAACGTATTTTCAGATTCTGAGGGAAATACCAGGAAAATAGAATTAAAAGGCCACGCAGGCTATGATGATTACGGAAAGGACATTGTATGTGCATCCGCATCGGCGCTTGTACTCAACATGGCGAATTCGGTCGAACAGTTTACGGACGACGGATTTGACGGCAATGTGGAAGAAGAGACAGGGCATTTTACATTCCGGTTTACCGGGGACATCAGTAAAGAATCAAAACTTCTTATGGACTCTCTTATTCTTGGTCTTAAGAATATCGAAGAGGCATATGGAGAGGAATATATCAAAATTCGATTTAAGGAGGTGTAAGTCATGTTTAAAATGAACCTTCAGTTATTCGCTCATAAAAAAGGTGTTGGTTCTACAAAGAACGGCCGTGATTCCGAGTCTAAGAGATTAGGAGCGAAAAGAGCCGATGGACAGTTCGTATTAGCTGGCAACATTCTGTACAGACAGCGTGGAACAAAGATTCATCCAGGCATCAACGTAGGCCGTGGTGGAGACGATACATTATTCGCTAAGGTTGACGGCGTTGTTAGATTTGAAAGAAAAGGCAGAGACAAAAAGCAGGTTTCTGTTTACCCAAGAGCAATTAACGAATAATTCAGACAGCTCCATACCATAATGTATGGGGCTGTTTTTGCATTGAAGGCGGTGACCTGTGCGCGTAGCGCGCAGAGTTACAGCAGTAATTGCATAGCAGGGTTAAATTGCATACCGGGCTTTTTGGGCTCAGGTGAAAGGAGAAATATATGTTTGCCGATAGTGCAAAAGTATTTATAAAATCCGGAAAAGGCGGAGACGGCCATGTGAGCTTCCGCAGGGAACTGTATGTAGCCGCCGGCGGCCCGGACGGAGGGGACGGCGGAAGAGGCGGAGATATTATTTTTGAGGTGGATGACGGTCTCAATACACTGACTGATTTTCGTCATGTCCGTAAATATGTTGCAGAAGACGGAGAACAGGGAGGAAAGAAACGCTGCCACGGCGCTAACGGCAAAGACCTGGTGATCAAAGTTCCGGAAGGGACGGTAATTAAGGATTTTGAATCAGGGAAGGTAATTGCCGACATGTCCGGCGATAACCGCCGCGAAGTTATTTTAAAAGGCGGAAAAGGCGGTCTTGGCAATATGCATTTTGCCACTGCCACAATGCAGGTGCCGAAATATGCACAGCCCGGACAACCTGCCCAGGAGCTGTGGATTCAGATGGAGTTAAAGGTGATAGCCGACGTGGGGCTGGTAGGATTTCCAAATGTGGGTAAATCCACATTGCTTTCACGTGTATCCAATGCAAGGCCGAAAATTGCAAATTACCATTTTACCACCCTCAATCCCCATCTCGGCGTGGTGGATTTAAACGACGGACAGGGCTTTGTCATGGCGGATATCCCCGGACTGATTGAGGGGGCTTCCCAGGGAATCGGTCTTGGATATTCCTTTTTAAAGCATATTGAGAGGACAAAGGTTCTCGTTCATGTGGTGGATGCCGCATCTACGGAAGGTCGTGATCCGGTGGCGGATATCCGCGCGATCAATGCGGAACTGGAATCATACAATCCGGAGCTTTTGACGCGTCCGCAGGTGATTGCCGCCAATAAGACCGATGCCATCTATGCCGGTGAGGAGATCGACCCGATTGAACGGCTCAGGGAGGAATTTGAACCTGAGGGAATAAAGGTATTCCCGATATCCGCCGTCACAGGCAAGGGAGTGAAGGAGCTTTTATACCATGTCAATGAGCTGTTAAAAACCGTGGACAGAAAACCTGTTGTATTCGAAAAAGAATTTGAATACCAGTTCCAGGCGGAAAATCTTCCCTATACGGTGGAGCATCCGGAAGACGGCGTATTTGTGGTGGAAGGTCCGAAGATCGACAAGATGCTCGGCTACACCAACCTGGATTCGGAGAAGGGCTTCCAGTTCTTCCAGAAATTCTTAAAGGACAGTGGTATTTTACAGGAGCTTGAGCAGGCAGGAATTGAGGAAGGTGATACCGTCCGTATGTATGGCCTGGAATTTGATTATTATAAATAACGGTAAAGAGTACCGATGTAATGAAGGAAGTTTAAGAGGAAAGCGGGAGTAAGAAATTCATGACAAGTAAACAGAGAGCCTATTTAAAAGGCCTGGCAATGACAATCGATCCGATCTTTCAGATTGGCAAAGCCAGTGTAACGCCGGAGCTGACCACGGCCGTGGCAGAGGCGTTGGAAGCGAGAGAATTAATCAAGCTGAGTATTTTGAAAAACTGTATGGACGACGGCAATGAGATAGCTTCAGTTCTGGCTGAGAGGACACAGTCACAGGTTGTCCAGGTAATCGGAAAAAAGATTGTACTTTACAAGCAGGCAAAGGATGAGAAAAAAAGGAAGATCGTTCTGCCTAAGTAAAGAAAGGAGTCCGGACAGGCCATGAAACAAATCGGAATTATGGGAGGAACCTTTGATCCAATCCACGTGGGACATCTGATGCTCGGGCGTCAGGCCTTCGAAGAGTATGGACTGGACTCGGTCTGGTATATGCCTTCAAAGACTCCGCCCCATAAGAAAGATCACAGAATCACTTCTTCCAAAGACCGCTGTGCCATGGTGTCGGCGGCAATCGAAGAGATTCCATATTTCTGCCTTTCAGATTTTGAAATAAAAAGAACGGCGGGATATACCTATACCGCGGATACGCTGCGCCTTCTCAGGGAAGAATATCAGGATACTGAATTTTACTTTATTGTAGGCGCCGACTCTATCCACGATATTGAAAAATGGTACCATCCAGAGTATGTACTTCAGGCCGTTACATTCCTGGCTGCAGACCGGGAAAGCGAAGAACAAAAGCGTTCACTGGATACCCAGATACGATATCTGGAACAGAAATACGGGGCGAAAATCCGGAGGCTCCACTGTATGGAGATGGATGTGGCATCAGCCGTAATCCGCGAACGAATTGCATCCGGCGAGCCGGTGAAAGGGATGATTCCCGACGCGGTGTACCGGTATATAAAACAACATGGACTTTACTGCTGACAGCTTCTGACAGGGAGGCAATGATGAACACAGAATCAACAAACGGGACACCGAATCCGAAACCGAAGAAGTCCGGTAAAAAAAGTATAAAAAATATTTTAAAGCAGGCGGCTTATGAGGCGGAAAACCAGGAATTTATAAGAATCCGGGGGCGCCTGAAAGAGAAACTGAGTCCGATGCGTTACGAGCATACGCTGGGCGTTTCTTTTACCTGCATTTCACTGGCTATGCGCTATGGATATGATTTGAACAAAGCAGAGCTGGCCGGACTGCTTCATGACTGTGCCAAGCGTTATGACGAGTCGGAGATTATTAAAAAATGCCGGAATAAAGGGATTGAGCTGACAGAAAATGAGCTGAATGCACCGGCTACCATCCATGCAAAACTGGGAGCCTGGATGGCCGAAAATAAATACGGGATTACCGATCCGGAGATTTTACAGGCTATTGCATGCCATACTACCGGGAAACCGGCCATGGGACTTCTGGACAAGATTTTGTATGTTGCAGATTATATAGAACCGAGAAGAAACAGGGCGCCTCTGCTCACTGAGATGAGAAGACTGGCATTCACCGATCTGGACGAGGCACTTTACCAGATTATGAAAGGGATTCTTGAATATTTAAATGAATCCGGCGCTTATATAGATGAAATGACCAGAATCGCTTATGAATATTATGATGCGGCTAGAGCATGCCGTTTGGAAGAGGCTGCTTCTGCCGAGACTCTGGGAGAACTTAAGGAGGAAATACAGCAGTATGACACAGGCAAGCAAAATGGCAAAAATCGCCGTAAAAGCACTGGAAGACAAAAAAGGAGAAGATATCAGAATCATTGATATCCGTGATGTATCGATCTTGGCAGACTATTTTATCATAGCAAACGGAAATAACGCCAGCCAGGTTCAGGCCATGGTTGACAGCGTGGAGGAAGAGCTTCTGAAGGAAGGGCATGAATGCCGTCAAATCGAAGGATATAATACGGCCAACTGGATATTGATGGATTATAATGATATCATTGTCCATGTATTTTCACGTGAAGACAGGCTGTTCTATGATCTGGAACGTATCTGGAGAGACGGCAAACAGATCGCAAGTATCGATGAATTATAATTTATGGCTTGAATAATTTATTGCTCGAAACAGAATAAAAAGATTTAAATCAGCAATCAGTTGACATAATATAATTATGTCAACTGATTGCTGCGGATTGATGGCGGTAGCCTGTGCGCGGAGCGTGCAGGTTATCGTTTCATGTAACAATATATGCTGTCTGAAGGTTGCTGTTTAATAGCAACCGTTCACAGAGCATGTCTCTCATCGGTTTACATGTATGCAGAATAGAGGTTATATTATGCCGGGATTAGGGACCGTTATAAACTGCGCCGGGGTAATCGGCGGCGGGCTTCTTGGACTGACTATAAAAAGAGGGCTGCCTGAGCGTTTTCAGAATATACTGATCCAGGCCGTCGGGCTTTGCGTTATATTTCTGGGCATCAGCGGCACATTACAGGAAATCTTTTCAGTAGGGGAGAAAGGCATCGCATCAGGGGGAACGATGATGATGATTTTCTCACTGTCATTGGGGGCGCTTTTGGGAGAGCTTCTGAATATTGAAAAACATACGGAAGAATTTGGGGAATGGATAAAAATCAAGTCGGGCAGCGGCGGTGACACCAAATTTGTGGATGGTTTTGTCAGCACGTCCCTGACCATCTGTATCGGCGCCATGGCGGTGGTGGGAGCTATCCGGGACGGTATCACCGGTGATATCTCCATGCTCTGTGCAAAGGCAGTTCTCGACGCCATTATTGTCTTTGTCATGGCTTCGTCTATCGGCAAAGGATGCATCTTTTCGGTAATCCCTCTGGGGCTGTTCCAGGGCGGCATCACCCTGCTGTCCCGGGTCATAGAACCTCTTCTGACAGGCCAGGCTGTCTCTAATATGTCTTTAGTCGGTTCAATGCTGATATTCTGTGTGGGAGTCAATCTGATGTTCCATCAGAAGATTAAGGTGGCCAACATGCTTCCGGCATTGATTTTTGCCGTTATAAGCGCATTTCTGCCGTTCTTCTGAAACCTTTGTGCCAAGTCACGGAAAATAAATAATACATATATTTAATAATTTAAATTAAATCGTAATAAACAAACTAATGAGAAGTTGTAAAGCGGAGTATTAAGAGAAAGCAGACAGAATAATTTCTGCCGCCTCTTAATACTCCGTTTTCTGTTATACGTTGCCGCTGCGCAATGAGGTGAGGCTGTTACATTAACCGGAACAATCCTATTACCTTGCCCAGGATCTGGACCTCATCAAGGATAATCGGATCCATGGATGCGTTCTGCGGCTGCAGACGGAAACGGCCCTTTTCCTTATAGAATGTCTTGACTGTGGCAGAGTCATCCACCAGCGCTACGACAATCTCGCCATTTCTTGCAGTATCCGCTTTTGCTACAATGACACGATCTCCATTATAAATTCCGGCATCTATCATGCTGTCGCCCTTTACTTTGAGCATAAAAATCTCTTTATTAGGAAGCATCTCCACAGGGATCGGAAAATAATTTTCAATGTTCTCCTGGGCAAGAATCGGCGCACCGGCAGCCACGGTACCCAGCAGCGGCACATTGACGACTTCGCGGCGCGCTAGGTTAAAGGTGTCGTCAATAATCTCAATCGTACGCGGCTTGGTGGGATCCCGCCGGATATAGCCGTTCTTCTCAAGCTGCTCCAGGTGAGAATGGACGGAAGAAGTGGACTTAAGCCTGACTGCTTCGCAGATTTCACGAACGGCCGGCGGATATCCCTTCTTTAAAATAGTTTCTTTGATATATTCTAAAATTTCTCTCTGTTTATCAGTGATTTTACCCTGTGCCATATATGTACCTCCTCTATTGATATAATAGTAACATATGTTCGAAAAAAATGCAAACCTTTGTTCGCTTTTTTTGCGTAAAACCATTGACAAACACATGTTCGTTTACTATAATAAAATTACGGAAAAGAACAAATGTTTGGAACATAGATTCGTTTTACCAAGGAGGACACGGGGATGAAAAAGGGGATTTTAGTTTTACTTGTTCTGATTGCAATATTAAGCTCAGGTTTTTTCGGCCACAATCTGATGCAGGCCATGGCCGAGGAGGAAGCGGCGGTCAGCTATAGCAAATATTATACCAGCATACGTCTGGAAGAAGGCGACACGCTCTGGAAGCTGGCCGAAAGATATAACAATCATTCGGAGAAGAGCATGGAAGCCTATGTGCGCGAATTGAAGAGCATGAACTGCCTGATAGACGACACAATTCATGCAGGGAATTATCTGACGGTCACTTATTATAAGGCAGAACCGGAAGATTATTAGTACTGTTCACACGGTTGTGTTCTGCGAGGTGTTTTCGTGCGTATTTTGCACGAAAATTCCGAGTTACACGGCGCGACGCGATGAAAAGTGAACTTTTCACCACAATCAACGGCGTTTTTT
>OLQS01001153.1_pt1 | contig 16127 bp, 11 predicted proteins | sample 1672291 | NCBI WGS metagenome assembly OLQS01 (sample SAMEA3136668, study PRJEB25190) | human gut metagenome | biome: human gut; feature: human-associated habitat; material: faeces | place: Austria | collected 2013
TCGGCGGCCTTGTGCTCGGCCTGTGCGAAAGCTTCGCCACCGGCTATATCTCCAGCGCCTACGAAGACGCCCTCGCCTTCGCCCTGCTGGTGCTCATCCTCATCTTCCGTCCGGCGGGCATCCTCGGAAAGCCCAAGGTTCAAAAGGTCTAAGGGGGCCGACATGAACATGATTTTAAGAGCGCTCATGGTCAGCGTATGGTTCATGGCGCTTACCTTCCCGCTTGTCGTCCTCAAGGTGGACGCTCTCAACGACACGATCCTGTTCCGCTGGGAAAACATGGCTTCCATCGGCGTGGGCGCGTTCGTGCTTTCCATTTTCTGGCGCTGGAGCATGGAACGCAAGGCCCGCGGGGCGGTTTCCACCGGCCCTTCGCTGTTCGCCCGCGCGCTTGAGGCCGTCCGGCAGCCCAAGCCCCGCTATACCTGCCTCGGCCTCATCGCAGTCCTGATGCTCGTCATGCCGTACATCAGCTCCATGTACCAGATCAACATCATGATCTCGGCGCTGATCTACATCATGCTCGGCCTCGGCCTGAACATCGTGGTCGGCCTCGCCGGGCAGCTCGTGCTCGGCTATGCGGCGTTCTACGCCGTGGGCGCCTACACCTACGGCCTGCTGAACACCTATTTCGGCCTCGGCTTCTGGGCCGTATTGCCCGTGGGCGGCATCATGGCGGCCCTGTTTGGCCTCATGCTCGGCTTCCCCGTCCTGCGGCTCAAGGGCGACTATCTGGCCATCGTGACCCTCGGCTTCGGTGAAATCATCCGCCTCGTGCTTGAGAACTGGACCAGCGTCACCAAAGGTTCCTTCGGCCTGTCCAACCTCAGCCGCCCCTCCCTGTTCGGCATGGAAATGGGCGTAACCGAAGCGACAAACTACATTTATTACATCGTCCTCGCCGCCGTGGTCGTCACCATCATCGTCGTGGGGCGCCTCAAAAACTCCCGCATCGGCCTTGCCCTTCAGGCTCTGCGTGAGGACGAAATCGCCTGTGAGGCCATGGGCATCGACCTGACCAAGGTGAAGCTCTCGGCCTTCGCGCTCGGCTCCTGCTGGGCCGGATTCGCCGGGGTCATCTTTGCGGCCAAGACCACGTTCATCAACCCCGCCAGCTTCACTTTCATGGAATCGGCCATGGTCCTGTCCATGGTGGTGCTCGGCGGCATGGGTTCCGTGCTCGGCGTCACCATCGCGGCGGCCATTCTGGTGCTCGCGCCCGAATACCTGCGCGCGTTCTCCGAATACCGTATGCTCCTGTTCGGCGCGGTCATGGTCATCATGATGATTTACCGTCCTCAGGGCCTCATTTCCGGCGAGAAACGCACGTACAAGATCACGAACAAGGACAAGATCGACAGCTCCAAGTCGGCTTTCGACGTTCCTGCCACGGGAGGCCAGGCATGAACACCCCTGTGCTCGAAGTAACCAATCTGTCCAAAAATTTCGGCGGCCTGCGCGCGCTCAACGAGGTGGATCTCACGATCAACCGGCAGGAGATCGTCGCGCTTATCGGCCCCAACGGCGCGGGGAAGACCACGTTCTTCAACTGCATCACCGGCATCTATCTGCCCACCGAAGGGACCGTCCAGCTTCACCTGCCCGAGCGCAACGGCAAGCCCGCCAGCTCCACGACCCTCAACGGCATGAAGCCCAACGAGATCACGTCGCTCGGCATGGCCCGCACGTTCCAGAACATCCGCCTGTTCCCGACCATGACCGTGCTCGAAAACGTCATGATCGGACGCCATTGCCGCACGTCGGCGGGCATCGCCGGAGCGGTCTTTCAGGACTCGCGCACCAAGGCCGAAGAACAGGCTACCATCGACCGCAGCTATGAACTGCTGCGCGAGGTGGGCCTGAACATGCATTATCAGGACGAGGCCCGGAACCTGCCCTACGGAGCACAGCGCCGTCTGGAGATCATGCGTGCTCTGGCCACCAGCCCGAAGCTGCTGCTGCTGGACGAGCCTGCCGCCGGTATGAACCCCTCCGAGACTGCGGAGCTGACCGAGACCATCCGCCGCATCCGCGACGAGTTCAACATCGCTGTCCTGCTCATCGAGCACGATATGAGCCTTGTCATGGGCATCTGCGAGGGCATCGCCGTGCTGAACTTTGGCCGTATCATCGCCAAGGGCACGCCGGACGAGATCCGCAATAACCCGCAGGTCATTGAAGCCTATCTGGGCAAGAAGGAGGGCTGAGCGATGGCACAGACTTTACTGAAGGTTGATAACATCAACGTCTTTTACGGCAACATCCATGCAGTCAAGGATGTTTCCTTCGAGGTGAACGAGGGCGAGATCGTCACCCTCATCGGCGCCAACGGCGCAGGCAAGTCCACCACCCTGAAGACGGTGTCCGGCCTGCTCCACCCCAAGACCGGCGATGTGCTCTATAAGGGCAAGAGCATCAAGGGCGTCCGCGCCCATAAGATCGTCGAGGCCGGTCTGGCACAGGTGCCGGAGGGCCGCCACGTCTTCCTGCATATGACCGTGGAGGAGAATCTGGACATGGGCGCTTACACCCAGCCCAACTCCACCATCGCCCCCAACAAGGAAAAGGTCTTCGAGCTGTTCCCCCGCCTGAAGGAGCGCCGCAAGCAGCTGGCCGGGACCATGTCCGGCGGCGAGCAGCAGATGCTGGCCATGGGCCGCGCCCTGATGAGCAACGCTTCCATGCTGATGCTGGACGAGCCTTCCATGGGCCTGTCCCCCCTGCTGGTGCAGGAGATCTTCGACATCATCCGGAACATCCACAAGGAGGGCATGACCATCCTTCTGGTGGAGCAGAACGCACAGATGGCCCTTTCTGTGGCAGACCGCGCCTACGTCCTTGAGACGGGCCGCGTGGTCATGGAGGGCACCGGTGCCGAACTGCTGACCAACGAGCGTGTCCGCAGCGCATATCTGGGCGGCTAAAGCAGGATAAAAGAACAAGAAGGCGTGACCGCGCGGTCACGCCTTTTTTTGTTGTGGAAAATCATCGGATGATGGATTGGTAGTAGGTCCCGAAATCGGCAAGGGCATCAATGATGGGAAGCATCTCTCTGCCGAGGCTGGTCAGGCCATACTCCACACGAGGGGGCATTTCCTGATAGTCGTGTCGGTAGGCGAGCCCGTCGTCGATCATCTGCCGTAAGCTGTCCGTCAAAACTTTCTGAGAGATTCCCTCCAGATCTCTTTGCAGTTCGTTGAACCGCCATGGGCGGGTCTTGAGATTGCGCAGGATCAGCAGCTTCCACTTGCCGCCGATGAGGGAGACCGCAGTGGCCACGGGGCAGGCGGGCAGTTCTTCTTTTGTTTTCATGGCATCACACCTCCGAAAACATCATAACATATTCTTTTTAATATGTACAGTTATAAAAAGGTGCGTACTTGTTTTAGAGTGTTCTCCGGCTTAAACTATACACAGGCGAGCGAGAGCGCCAATATCCTTTGGAGGTAAAAGAGATGGAAAACTATACGAAAACGAATATCGGCAGCGAGGCAAGAGTGGAACTTCACGAAAAATTGGGCCTGACAGGTGCGGAGGTCAGCATCAACCAGCTCCCGGCGGGTGCAGGGGTGCCTTTTGTGCACGCCCACAGGAACAATGAAGAGATCTACGGTATTATTGCAGGGAAGGGCAAAGCCGTTATCGATGGGAAGGAGATCGCTCTGACCGCTGGCGACTGGCTGAAAATTGCTCCGGCAGCAAAGCGCCAGCTCTCTGCTGCCGCAGATGAGGGCATTACCTATATTTGCATTCAGGTGAAGGAACACTCTCTGGGCGGCTTTACCGCTGAGGATGCCGTCATCTGCTGATAGAAAGAGCCGGAAACGTAAAACACCCTGCACAGAGATGTACAGGGTGTTTTGTGTTATGGTGGTTCGACTTTTATCGCAATTTCCCCAAATAGCGCCGAGCAAGATGACATGGCTGCGCGGCTCTCTGGTCTTGCGATGGATAGAGCTTTCGGTCAGCCCGGATACTTGTGGACTTCCAGCAGCTCCTCGGCCCGCCTGACCTGTTCCGCCGTGGGCGGGGCAGCGTCGGGCAGGGGATAGGGGATGCCGAGCTTCTGCCATTTGAAGAGGCCCAGCGTGTGGTAGGGCAGCACCTCCACCCGCTGCACCGTCCTGAGGGACGAGATGAACTCCGCAGTCCTCCGCAGGCCCTCCTCGTCGTCGGTCAGGCCGGGCACCAGCACATGGCGGACCCAGAGGGGGACACCGAGGTCGGAGATGTGGCGCGCCATCGCAAGGATGTTGGCGTTGTCTTTTCCGGTGAGCTGGCGGTGCTTCTCCGGGTCGATCTCCTTCAGGTCGAGGATGACGAGGCTGGTGGAGCGCATCAGCCGGTCAAAGTCGGCCAGATAGGCCGCATCGTCGGGGAGGAAGGGCTGACCGGCGGTGTCGAGGGCCGTGTGCACGCCCTTGGAGCGGGCCAGCTCGAAGAAGGCCGTCAGGAACTCCATCTGGCGCAGCGGCTCGCCGCCGCTGACCGTGATGCCGCCCTTCTTGCCCCAGTAGTTGCGGTAGCGCCACACCCGCTGGAAGAGCTGCTCCACCGTCCATTCCTCACCGCCGTCCGCCCATGTCTCGGGGTTATGGCAGTATTTGCACCGCAGGGCACACCCCTGCAGAAAGACGACGAACCGGACGCCGGGGCCGTCCACGGAGCCGAAGGTCTCCAGCGAGTGGACGTACCCGACGGGGGAGTTACAGAGCTGCATGGCAGGTACGGGAGATGACGTCCATCTGCTGCTCGCGGGTCAGGTCGATGAACTTGACGGCGTAGCCGGAGACACGGATGGTGAAGTTGGCGTACTCCTCCTTCTCGGGGTGCTCCATTGCGTCGATGAGCTTCTCCTTGCCGAAGACGTTGACGTTCAGGTGGTGTGCGCCCTGATCGAAGTAGCCGTCCATGACCTGCACCAGATTCTCGGTCCGCTCGCCCTCGCTGTGGCCCAGAGCGTCGGGGTTGATGGTCTGGGTGTTGGAGATGCCGTCCAGTGCCCAGTGGTAGGGCAGCTTTGCCACGGAGTTCAGAGAGGCCAGCAGGCCGTTCTGCTCTGCGCCGTAGCTGGGGTTCGCACCGGGTGCGAAGGGGGTGAAGGCGGCACGGCCATCGGGCAGAGCGCCGGTGTACTTGCCGTAGACCACGTTGGAGGTGATGGTCAGGATGGAGGTGGTGGCCTCGGAGTTGCGGTAGGTGTGGCGCTTCTTGATCATCTCGAGGAAGGTCTTCAGCAGCCAGACGCCGATCTCGTCGGCGCGGTCGTCATCGTTGCCGTACTTCGGGAAGTCGCCCTCGATCTCGAAGCCGGTAGCAAGGCCAGCCTCGTCGCGGACGACCTTGACCTTGGCGTACTTGATGGCGCTCAGGGAGTCGATGACGTGGGAGAAGCCGGCGATGCCGGTGGCGAAGGTGCGGCGGACATCGGTGTCGATGAGGGCCATCTCAGCCTCTTCGTAGTAGTACTTGTCGTGCATATACTGGATGAGGTTCAGCACGTTGACGTACAGACCGGCCAGCCAGTCCAGCATCTGGACATACTTGGGCAGAACCTCGTCGTAGTTCAGATACTCGCCGGTGATGGGGGCGTAGTTGGGGCCGCACTGCTCGTGACTCTTCTCGTCCACGCCGCCGTTGATGGCATAGAGCAGGCACTTGGCGAGGTTGGCGCGTGCGCCGAAGAACTGCATCTCCTTGCCGGTCTGGGTAGCAGACACGCAGCAGCAGATGGAGTAATCGTCGCCCCAGACGGGCTTCATGACGTCGTCGTTCTCGTACTGGACCGAGCTGGTGTTGATGGACACCTTGGCGGCGTACTTCTTGAAGTTCTCGGGCAGGGCAGAGGAGTACAGAACGGTCAGGTTCGGCTCAGGTGCAGGGCCCATGTTCTCGAGGGTGTGCAGGAAACGGTAGCAGTTCTTCGTGACCATGCTGCGGCCATCCATGCCGATGCCGCCCACTTCCAGAGTTGCCCAGACGGGGTCGCCGGAGAACAGCTGGTTGTAGCTGGGGATGCGGGCGAACTTGACCATGCGGAACTTCATGACCATGTGGTCGATAAGCTCCTGAGCCTCGCTCTCGGTCAGGATACCCTTGTCCAGATCGCGCTGGATGTAGATGTCGAGGAAGGTGGAGATGCGGCCCACGCTCATAGCGGCGCCGTTCTGGGTCTTGATGGCGGCCAGATAGCCGAAGTAGAGCCACTGGCAGGCCTCTTTTGCGTTCTTTGCGGGCTGGGAGATGTCGTAGCCGTAGGCCTCGGCCATCTTCTTCATGCCCTTCAGGGCGCTGATCTGGCGTGCGATCTCCTCGCGCAGGCGGATGACGTCATCGGTCATGGTGCCGTCGCCGCAGTTGGCGAGGTCCTCCTGCTTGAATTTGATGAGGGCGTCGATGCCGTACAGGGCCACACGGCGGTAGTCGCCCACGATGCGGCCGCGGCCATAGGTGTCGGGCAGGCCGGTGATGATGTGGGTGTGGCGGGCGGCCTTCATCTCGGGGGTGTAGGCGTCGAAGACGGCCTGATTGTGGGTGCGGGTGTAGTCGGTGAAGATCTTGTGCAGCTCCGCAGAGGGCTGGTAGCCGTAGGTGGTGCAGGCCTGCTCTGCCATCTTGATGCCGCCGTAGGGCATGAATGCACGCTTCAGGGGCTTGTCAGTCTGCAGGCCGACGATCTGCTCCAGATCTTTCAGGCTCTCGTCGATGTAGCCGGGGCCGTATGCGGTCAGGCTGCTGACGACGTCGGTCTCCATATCCAGCACGCCGCCCTTGGCGCGCTCGGCCTTCTGCAGCTTCTGCAGTGCGCCCCACAGCTTATTGGTCGCTTCAGTGGGGTCGGCGAGGAAGCTTTCGTCGCCGTTATAGGGGGTGTAGTTCTTCTGGATGAAGTCGCGGACGTTGACTTCCTCTTTCCAGATGCGGCCCTCAAAGCCTTCCCACTGTTCAAAATCGATCATTGGAACCTCCTTGCTCCTATCGCAATCCAACACCACAGCTGCTTTGCAATGGCTGGTTAGGATTGCCTAACTAATCTGTCTTAAAAAAGCCGCCGATTGCGGTCTTTTGAAGGCAGGGCGGTACATCACGCAGAGGTATTTGGATGGCAACCTCCACGCTGCAAAAAGCGGCTGCGGGCGGGCAATCGAGTCGGCCAGCAACGGCTTTGACACTATAATAACAGTGATTCTCAGAAAAAGCAAGAGGAAACCTGTGGATTTTCCACAAGCGAGGGTACTTTTTGTTATGAAAAATGCTCATGGAGGCCATGGATAAAAAAATTGCAGAAAATTTGAAAAACAGGCTTGACAGTCATGACAAACTATGGTATCCTGTTGTCACGGCGAGGTTAGTTAAATCTAACCAAAGCTCCTCCGACTCCTCCGAAGAGATGCCTGCAACTCTCTTTGCGGAGATTCGGTTCCTCCATTCCATTCTCCTATTTATAAAAAGGAAAGCGGCTTATGGTTTGCTCCGCTTTCCCTGCGCGCAGCGCAGGCGCTCTGGTACGGCGTCCTGTGCAAAAAAGAAACAAAATGCGGGACACACAGACTTGACCACCTGTGCGTCCCGCTTTTTGTTTGCCAAGGCTCTCCCCTTGGGAGAGCTGGCGCGAAGCGCCTGAGAGGGCAAGGGCGCTGACGAGGGCGTGCAAGCACAGGGATAGTCTCGCTCTGACAAAGGCGCTGCTTCTTGCAGCACAGAGGCTTTCTGACAGGCGGCTTGCCCTCTCCGTCATTGCTCCGCAATGCCACCTCTCCCAGAGGGAGAGGCTTTTTGCTGCGGAGGGGTTGTCTCTTGACACCCAAAGGGAGAGTACTATAATAAAGTATATCGGGAAAACGAGAAAAGTCGTTTTTCTCTGAAACGGCGAAAAAATGCTCTTTGGGAGGAAATGAATGAAAAAACTAGCGCGGGCCATCGTGCGGATGCGCAGGCTCATCCTCATTGCGGCGGTGCTGCTGCTCATCCCGGCGGCAGTGGGGGCCGTCGCCACGCCCATCAACTACGACATCCTCTCCTATCTGCCGCAGGAGCTGGACTCCCGGGTGGGGCAGCTGCTCTTAGAGACGGACTACCATCTGGCGTCCACCAACATGATCACCGTGGAGGGGATGCCCACAAACGAGCTGCTGGCCATGAAGGCCGAGATCGACGAGGTGCCGGACGTGCTGAACACCTTCTGGCTCAGCGATGTGCTGGACCCGGCGGTGCCGGTGGAGATGCTGCCGGCAGACCTTCAGCAGTTCCTGTTCGGCAAGAACGACTCCACCATCCTCATCGTCCAGCTGGGTGGCTCCAGTGTCAGCGAGGAGACGATGGGGGCCGTGGCCCAGATCAAAAAAATACTGCGGAAGAACTGCTTCTTCGGCGGCATCAGTGTCATCCTGAGCGACACCAAGGAGCTGGTCATGGGGGAGATGCCCCTGTATGTGCTCTGCGCCGTGGCGGGGTGTCTGCTGGTGCTCTTCCTCTCGCTGGAAAGCTGGCTCACGCCCTTCCTCTTCATGCTGGGGCTGCTCTTCCCGCTGGTGTATAACTTTGGCACGAATATTTTTCTGGGGCAGGTCTGCTTCATCACCGAGGCGCTGGCGGCAGTTTTGCAGCTGGGCGTAACGATGGATTTTTCCATCTTCCTGCTCCACCGCTACGAGGAGGAAAAAGCCTCCTGTGCCTCCAACGAAGAGGCGATGGAGAACGCCATCTGCAAGACCATGAGCTCCATCGCGGCGTCCAGCCTCACCACCATCGCGGGCTTTCTGGCCCTCTGTGCCATGCAGCTGACGCTGGGCGCAGACCTTGGCGTCGTCATGGCGAAGGGCGTGGCGCTGGGCGTCCTCTGCACCATCGTCATCCTGCCCTCGCTCATCCTCTTCTTTGACCGGTGGGTGGAAAAATACCGCCACCGCACCTTCATGCCGCGGCTCACCCATCTGAGCCATTTTGTCTCCAAGCACCCGGTGCCTGTGGTGGCGGTCTTTCTCCTGCTGATGATCCCCTTCGGGCTGGCCCAGAGCAGGACGGACATCTACTACAATATTTTTGCGGCTCTGCCGCAGGATATGCCCGGCATCGTGGGCACGAACAAGCTGGGCGAAGACTTTGGCATGATGACCAACCACTTCATTCTCGTCCGGGAGGAGCTGACGGCCTCGCAGGTATCCGGCCTCTGCGACGAGATCAAGGGGGTGGACGGCATCACGCAGGTGGTCAGCCTCGACTCCATCGCAGGCCCCGGCTTTGAGACGGAGCTTCTGCCTGACGAGCTGATGAACATCGTGCAGAACGGCGGCTATAAGCTCATCCTCGCCAACGGCTGCTACAAATCCGGCAGCGACGCCCTCAATGCGCAGGTGGACGAGCTGGTCCGCCTCGTCAAGACCGCGGACCCCGAGGGCCTCGTCACCGGCGAGGGGGCCATGATGAAGGACCTCGTGGAGATCGCGGACGAGGACTTCAAAAACGTCAACATCTGGTCCATCGCGGCGGTGCTGGTCATCATCGCGCTGTCCTTCCGCAGCCTGTCGGTGCCGGTGCTGCTGGTGGCCAGCATCGAGGCAGCCATTGCCATCAATATGGGCATCCCCTATTTCATTGACGACTCGCTGCCCTTCATCGCCAGCATCGTCATCGGCACCATCCAGCTGGGCGCGACGGTAGACTACTCCATCCTCATGACCACCCGCTACCGCGAAGAGCGGCTGGCCCTCCGCTCGCCCAAGGCCGCAGCCCAGCAGGCGCTGGAACATTGCAGCCAGAGCATCCTCACCAGCGGCCTGACCTTCTTCGCGGCCACCTTCGGCGTCGCGGCCATCAGCCGGGTGGAGCTGCTGGAAAGCATCTGCCTGCTCATCTCCCGAGGCGCGCTCATCAGCATGGCGGTCATCCTGCTGGTGCTGCCCGCTGCGCTGATGCTGCTGGACGGCCTCATCTGCCGCACGACATACCACTGGCTCACCGCCCCCAACGCTGCAAAGGAGTGAATCATATGAAAAAAACGCAGGATCTTCTGCGCCGCGCTGGCGCTGCGGCGCTTGCCCTGACCATGACGGTCGGCCTCTGTCGGCCCGCTTTTGCGGCGACGAAAGCCCCCTTTTCGAAGGATGAGACGGTGTATGCCGTCATGGCAGCAGACGGCTCGGTCCAGAAGACCACCGTCAGCGAGCACCTCTACGCTGCCGACGGCCTCGCCGGAGTGGAGGACAAGTCCACCCTGAAGAACATCGTGAATACCGAGAGCTTCGCCGAGTATACCCGGAACGGCGACACGCTGGTCTGGAACACCGACGACACCGACGTCTACTATAAGGGCGACACCGACCGGCCGCTCCCCATCTCCGCGAAAGTGACCTATACGCTGGACGGCAGGACCGCCCCCCTGAGCGAGCTTCTGGGCCAGAGCGGCCACCTCGTGCTTACCATCGACCTGACCAACAACGAGAAGGGGACGCTGACGGTGGACGGAAAAGAGCGCACCGTCGTCACCCCGCTGGTGACAGCGGTGGGCGTCGTGCTGGGCGGGGACGCCCGCAACGTCAACGCCGTGAACGGCCTGCTGGAAAGCGCGGCCAAGAGCAGCGTGGCAGCCTTCGTCGCCCTGCCGGGCGTGAAGGCGTCCCTCGACGGCCTTCTGCCCCAGCAGGTGGACGGTGTAACCCGGTACTTACAGGACAGCCTGACCGTGGAGGCCGATGTGGATGGGCTGACGGCTCCTCAGATCCTGCTGGCCTGTGCTGCCACCGCCGAGGCGCTGGGGCAGGGGGATGAGGTCTTCGACCTCGATAGCCTCAACGGCCTGACCGACGGCATCGCGGCTCTGAACGATGCCATGAGCCAGCTTCTGGACGGTGCTTCCCAGCTGAAGGCGGGCGCGGCCCAGCTTGCCGCTGGTTCGCTGGCCCTGCTGGAGGGCGTGAATCAGCTGGACGGCGGCCTCGGCCAGCTGACGGAGGGGCTGGACACCCTGACCTCCAACAATGCCGCCCTGACCTCCGGCGCACAGCAGGTGGCCGACGGCGTGCTGGACTCCGCCAACCAGACCCTCATGGAAAATGGTCTCATCGACACCCCCATGACGTGGGATACCTACGAGGCAGTCATCGACGACATCCTCTCGCTGGGGGAGAAAACGCTGGCGGCAGGCCGCAAAAAGATGGTGCGCACCATCTGGGAGCAGGCTCCTCAGTTCAAGGCCAGCCAGCTGGACATCGCCCTCTACCTCGCGGCCACCAAGACGGGGCACGACCTTGAGGCTGCGCTGCGCCTGATGCAGAGCTTCTCCCCCGATTTCATCGTGGGCTGGCTCCGGAAGCTCACCGACAGCGATGCTCAGCAGAAGATCCACGATGAGCTGGTCTACCAGACCGCCAACAGTGAGGACATGGCCAGCGTCCGCGCCCTCAAGGAAAATCTGGGACAGATCCGGTTCTTCGTGTCCAGCGTCGGCCAGTACGCCGACGGCGTGGCTGCAGCCGCCGAGGGCGCTCACACCGCCAAGGAGGGCAGCGCCCGGCTGGCCAGCGGCGCATCCGCCCTGTATGAGGGTGTGCTCCAGCTCCAGAACGGCACCGACCAGCTCAGCGGCGGCCTCGTGCAGTTCAATGAGGAGGGCATCTCTCAGCTCACCGGCGCACTGGATGCCGACCAGCTCCACGCTCTGCAAGCCGTAGTGGAAGAGATGACCAGCCGCCTCGCCGGTTACACCAGCTTTGCCGGTGCGCCCGAGGGGGCAGAGCAGAGGGTGAAGTTCATCTACAAGACCGCCGAGACGCCCGCCGAAACGGCCCCGGTGGAGACGGCAGCAGAGAACGCCACGGAGGGCAATTTCTTCGTCCGCCTGTGGCACCGTCTGCTGGCGCTGTTCGGGCTGTAAGGGTAGGAAGTACAAGGCCCCGGAGGACATGAAGCCTCCGGGGCCTGTTATATCTCTCTGCAAAAAAGGCAGCCGCCCCAGGCAAAGCATAAACCGGAGCGGCTGCGTTTTCAAGGAGGTAAATGATTAGGAGAACATCCAAACAGTTATCTGGTGTGCAGTATCCGGATAACGGTCAGGCGAAGAAGGAGATGATCAGTGCGACGAGGAAACCTACGCCGCCGACCAGCGTTTCCATGATGGTCCAAGTCTTGAGGGTAGTCTTTTCATCCATACCGACAAGGCTCTTGACCAGCCAGAAACCGGAGTCGTTGAAGTGAGAACAGACGGTGGAGCCGCCTGCGATGGCGGCGGTGACACAAGCGAGATAGAGGGGGCTGAGTTCGCTGAGGCCGGGCATGGCAGAGATGATGCCTGCGGCCATGGTCATAGCCACGGTAGCGGAACCCACCGAGATGCGCACCAGAGCAGCCACGATGAAGGCTACCAGAACCAGCGGCAGGCTGGCGTTTGCCACAGCGTTGCCGATGACATCGCCCAGACCGGAGTTCTGCAGCATATAGCGCAGCACGCCGCCGCAGGCAGTGACCAGCAGGATCATGCCGGTAGGCTCCAGAGATTTGGTCATGATCTTTTCCAGCTGCGCATTGTTATAGCCGTGGCGGGTGCCCAGCAGATACATGGCAGCGATGGTGGCCAGCAGCAGAGCCATGAACGGCTCGCCGAGGAAGGCCAGAACCGGCTGGATGCCAGCCAGAGCAGGAACGACCTTGGCCACAGAGTTTGCGATGATGAGCACCAGAGGGATCAGGATGATGCCCACGATGGTGCCAAACTTGGGCAGCTTGCTCTCGTCAATGTCTGCCTGCTGTGCAATGTGCTCGGGGACTTCGACCATGTACTTTTTGCCGCAGATGCTGCCCCAGATGGGACCGGCGGCGATCATGGCAAAGATGCCGCAGAAGATGCCGATGAGGATGACCCAGCCGAGGTCAACGCCCAGCATGCTAGCCACCAGCACAGGACCCGGCGTGGGAGGGATGAATGCGTGGCCGACAGCCAGACCGGCCAGCAGGGGGATGACGTAGTACAGAACGGAGCGCTTGGTGCGTTTTGCCAGAGAGAAGGCCAGCGGGATGAGGATGATGAGGCCGGCATCAAAGAACACCGGCATGGCCACCACAAGGCCGGTGATGCCCAGTGCCCATGCGGCCTTTTCGTCACCGAACTTCCGCACCATGGTCACGGCCAGCGTCTGTGCGCCGCCGGATTCCTCCAGAATAGCACCGAACATGGAGCCGAGGCCCACCAGAAGGGCGATGCCCTTTAAGGTGTTGCCAATGCCCTCGTTGACCGAGCCGATGATGTCGGACAGGGGCATACCGGCCATCAGGCCGATGCCGACAGCACCGATCAGGATGGAGATCATCGCGTGGACTTTGAACTTGATGATCAGGATGAGCAACAGGATCAGGCCTGCCACGGCAGCAAAAACCAGCCGTGCCGCATCGGGAGTCGCAACTGCTGTCATAGAAATTTCCTCCGTTTCGTGATTTTGGTTACACTTATCCAAGCCGTCCGGGAAAACGCCCGGGCAGTTTACTTTTTGTTATTTGTGCGGAGTGATTTACTCCATGTATGCACCCTTCATGGGGCTGACGGCGTGCTGAGAGTAGAGCTTCAGCAGACCCTTGGTGTACTTGGGAGCCTTGGGCTTCCAGTTGGCGCGGCGCTCGGCGAGGATGGCGTCCATTTCTTCGGGGGTCTTTGCCTCGCCCTTCACGCCAACGATGGCCAGCTTGCGGTTATGCACGTCGATCTGGATCAGGTCGTCCGGCTCCACCAGTGCGATGGGGCCGCCCACGGCAGCCTCCGGGCTGACATGGCCGATGACCGGGCCGCGGCTTGCGCCGGAGAAGCGGCCGTCGGTGATGAGCGCTACACTGGAAGCCAGCTTCGGGTCGGCGCAGATGGCTTCGCCGGTGTAGAACATCTCGGGCATACCGCTGCCGCGCGGGCCTTCGTACCGGATGAAGATGGCGTCGCCGGGCTTCACCTCGCCGTGCAGCACGGCGGCGATGCACGCCTCCTCGCTGTCGTAGGGCTTGGCGCGGAGGGTGGCTTCAAACATATTCTTGGGGCAGGCGGTGTGCTTGATAACGCAGCCCTCCGGGGCAAGGTTGCCCTTCAGGATGGCGATGCTGCCGTCGGTGCCCTTGGCGTGATCAAAGCTATGGATGATGTCCTCGCGGCTGACCGGGCGGGCAAAGCCTGCGGTCTTTTCGGCCAGAATGGCGTCACAGTGCTGGTAGAAGCCGTTCTTCTTCAGCTCTTCCAGATTCTCGCCCAGCGTCTTGCCGGTGACAGTCATCACGTCCAGATGCAGCATGGACTTGATTTCCTCCATCACCCGGGGCACGCCGCCTGCGTAGTAGAAGTACTGTGCGGGCCAGTCGCCGGAGGGACGGATGTTCAGCAGGTAGTGTGCGCCGCGATGCATCCGGTCAAAGGTGTCGGCGTCGATCTCAATGCCGAACTCGTGGGCGATGGCGGGCAGGTGCATGGTGGCGTTGGTGGAGCCGGAAATGGCGGCGTGCACCATGATGGCGTTTTCAAAGCTCTTCTTGGTCACGATGTCCTTGGCGGTGATGCCCTTCTTGACCAGCTCCATCAGCTGCTTGCCGGCGTCGTAGGCGGCCTGCTTCAGCTCCGGGGCGGTGGCGGGCATCAGGGCGGTGCCCGGCAGCATCAGACCCAGTGCCTCGGCCATGATCTGCATGGTGGAGGCGGTACCCATGAAGGAGCAGGCACCGCAGCTGGGGCAGGCGTTGTGCTTGTAATAATCCAGCTGGCTGTTGGGGATGACGCCGGTCTTTTCCCATGCGTCAAACTTGCCGATCTGCTCCAGCGTCAGCAGATCCGGCCCCGCATCCATCACACCGCCGGGCACAAATATGCCCGGCGTGTTCAGCCGGCCGGAGGCCATCAGATTCGCGGGAAGGCCCTTATCACAGCTTGCAATGTATACCGTTGCGTCAAAAGGCGTGGCCATACCGTGGATCTCGATGGCATCCGCAATGATCTCCCTCGAAGCGAGCGAGTAATTGATGCCGTCGTGTCCCTGCGCCATGCCGTCGCATATATCTGTAGCAAAGTAGCGCGCAGGGTTCCCGCCCGCGCTGCGTACTCCCGCAGCGGCGGCTTCCACCAAACACAGCAGGTGCGCGCTGCCGGGATGGCTGTCGCCAAATGTGCTCTCCACCATTACCTGCGGTTTTTCCAGGTCGGCCTCCGTCTGCCCCATACCCATGCGCAGCGGGTCGATCTCCGGCGAAAGCGTCCGCACCTTCTGGCTGATCATTTCCTGCATTCTCTACACTCCTTTTGATGATTGCGGCGGCTCACCGTTTTTTCCTGTACAGCGTTAAATAGATATCCATACCACAAGCAAATTCCTTTGGGGAATAATATCTTTTATGTCTAAAATATTGTAGCATATAGGCGCTGTCACAGCAAAAGCTTTTTTGCTGTACCAAATATTTTTCCCGAATACAAAAGGCGGGACGTCTACGCTTGCCTTCAACCTCTGTCGCAGTTATAATAAATGTTGTTCGCGGCTGCAAGGCAAGCAGCTTTCACCTGATATCAGTGGTGCATTATGAAAGAGATACGAAAAAAGAGGGCGGTTTCTGCCGCATTAAAAAATACGTCCGGAGGTGATATTGAATAGACAGGAGAATGATATATGAATCGCATCCCCAACCCTGACACAGTCTTTCCCAACGAATACGGCACTTCATGCTTTTTAAAAAACGTGATCACCGCCCCCAACATCTTTGTCGGCGATTATACTTATTACGACGACCCCGCTGCACCTGCGGATTTTGAAAAGAACAACGTGCTGTTCAACTGGCCCGAATTCGGCGACAGACTCATCATCGGGAAGTTCTGCTGCATTGCGAGCGGCGCGCGCTTCATTATGGGCAGCGCGAACCACCGGATGTGCAGCGTCACCACTTACCCATTCAATGTATTCGGCGGCGCATGGGCTGAAAGTACGCCGCCGCACCTGTCCCAGCTCCCATTCAAGGGCGATACCGTTGTGGGCAGCGATGTATGGCTGGGGCGGGAATGCACCGTCATGCCGGGCGTAAAAATCGGTGACGGCGCCATTGTTGCGGCTTATTCCGTTGTGACGCGGAACGTAGACCCTTACACCGTCGTGGGCGGCAATCCCGCAAGGCTGCTCAAGCAC
>OLQS01001154.1_pt1 | contig 16125 bp, 13 predicted proteins | sample 1672291 | NCBI WGS metagenome assembly OLQS01 (sample SAMEA3136668, study PRJEB25190) | human gut metagenome | biome: human gut; feature: human-associated habitat; material: faeces | place: Austria | collected 2013
ATGAACATGCCCCTTTTCCGGTAAAAATAAAAGAAAAGGGGCATTGCTATATGCAGAAATTGATGGTAGATGATCATTCCTGCATTCGTCGTATTTGAGTGACCGCCTTCATTGACAAATGTTCTTCCATGCTTTAAGATACAAAAAGAAGGATAGATTGGAGGAAAAGGATTATGAAGATCACAAAAGTATGGGCGGTATATTTCAGCCCCACAGGAAACGCGAAAAAAGTAATCACAACGATGGCGAAAAAGGCGGCGGAAGTTCTTTCTGTGCCGATGGAGACATTTGATTTTACACTTCCGGAGAACCGGGAAGGTATTACGAGTTTTGAAAGTGAGGATCTTGTATTTTTCAGCACACCGGTCTACGCGGGAAGAATTCCGAATAAGATGCTGCCGTATGTGCAGAGCGCTTTTGAGGGAAACGGAGCATTTGCAGTACCGGTATCGGTATTCGGAAACAGAAACTTTGACAACGGTCTGATCGAGCTTCGCAATGAGCTGGAGCTTCACGGCTTCCATACGATCGCGGCTGCTGGAATCCCGACAGAGCATGTGTTTAGCAGTAAGCTTGCGACAGGCCGCCCGGATGCGGATGATCTCGCGAAGATCGCGGAATTTGGTGAGAAGGTCGCGAAGAAAGTTGCTGATATGACGGAGATCCCGGCAAAGATCGAGGTCCGCGGCGATGATCCGGTGACTGCCTACTATACACCGCTTGGAACGGATGGAAAACCTGCAGTGTTCTTAAAGGCGAAACCGAAGACAGACCCGGAAAAATGCACGAAGTGCGGAATCTGTGCGACCGTCTGTCCGATGGGATCCATCCCGAAGGACGCACCGGATACCTGCACCGGAATCTGCATCAAGTGCCATGCCTGCATCAAGGCATGTCCGGCAGGCGCAAAGTATTTTGATGACGAGGCATTTTTATCTCATGTGGAAATGTTAAAACAGAATTACCAGAGACGGGCTGAGGCAGAGTGGTTTATCTGATGATTCTATGATTGTATAAAAAATGCATAAAAAATCAATGCAAAAGATTGATACAGAGGGCGAAAACAGGCTCCCTGTATCAATCTTTTTTTCTCAGTCGTTCAGTTCCGCCAATTTTTTAAAATACGGCGCAAAAAGCTCCTTTTCATATGCATATCCCGCCATGAACACGCAGTCCATAAAGAGTCGTGTGATCTCCGGATCTTCCTGTTCCGCGAGAATGCGCTTCCATTCCTCTTTCGCGTGCTGGCTGAGTTCTGCAAGCAGCCGGTTCCGATCCTCGAAGAGGCCGTCGTCGGTGCGATTTAAGTCTTCCGGGAGAAAATCCGCGGTCCGTCCGCAGGGGGACGGGCAGGCGGCGCAGTCCGGGGCAATGATGGCTTTCTGCTTATGGATCTGCTCCACAAGGTCTCTGGAAGTAGAAACGGAGAGCGGACTTCCAGGTGTCACGGATGAGAGGGCGGCGAAGAGGATCGGAGCGGTCCCGGCCGGAATCTCCTTTGCCTCCGCGGCGCGGGCGAGCCCGATGAGGGCGCAGATGACAGCGTCCTGCTCCGGGGCGCGGCCGGAGGTATTTGTAGTAGTTGATAGAGACATATAAGTTCCCTTCTTAAATATAAAAATGTCGATTCGGTAGCTTCATAGTTACAAGCAAAGATCCCTTCCGGATCGGCTATACCAATGGAATTTTCCGGAAGAACTGGCAGGGACGGGATCTTATTTTAAGATCCGTCCATCGGTGCTGATCGTGTACACCTGCCACGGAATAAATTTTCCGCTGGCCATCAGCGCATTCTTCACAGCTGCCTCGATCCCACCGCAGCACGGAACCTCCATTCGAACAACTGTCACGCTCTGGATATCGTTGAGGCGGATGATCTCCGTGAGCTTCTCGGAATAGTCCACAGAATCCAGCTTTGGACATCCGATGAGTGTCACGTGGCCATCAATGAAATCGTTGTGGAAGTTTCCGTATGCGTAAGCGGTACAGTCTGCCGCGATAAGAAGCTTTGCACCGTCAAAGTACGGGGCACGGACCGGGGCAAGCTTGATCTGGACCGGCCACTGGGAGAGTCTGCTTTCCATGGAGACGGGCGCAGAATGTCCCGGGATCGCTGCGCTGTTAGATGCAGGCGCGGAGGGATGTGTGATCGTGCGGCTCATGGTTCCCGGACATCCTGTAAATTCCGGCTTCGGGGCCGGTGTCTCTGTCGGCATGAGGGAAGCAGCTTTTCTTGCCGCCATATGTGCCAGAACCGCTTCATGGTCATAAGCGGCAGCCTCGCGTTCCTCAAAGCTGATGGCGTCCGCCGGACAGGCCGGAAGACAGTTCCCAAGACCGTCACAGTAATCGTCGCGGATCAGCTTCGCCTTTCCGTTGATCATTGCGATTGCGCCCTCCTGACAGGCTGCTGCGCATGCTCCGCAGCCGTTGCATTTTTCTTCATCAATTTTTACGATCGTTCTTTTCAATTTAAGTTCCCCTTTCAAAGCGTGTAAATATTGTCTCAGTGATTTCCATTACGGTGTATTTGCTGCCATGCATCCGGAAAAAGCGGATCGTGGCAGATTTTGTAAGTGTCATGTATTGACTTTTGTATCGTCAATATACTACAATGATGACAAAAAGTATGTTGTATTTCCAACGAAAAATCCGCAATGTGGTACATTCAGATATGAAAACAGGAAAGTGCAAAAGACTGCCCGTTATGGATGAAGGAAACAGGAAAGTGCAAATGGCCGCCCGTGTCAGGTGAAAGAAAGGAAAATGATGATCCACAAAGAAGAAATTCCGGATTCCATGCTTTTTGCCGGAATCCATCCCGAAGAAAAGGAGAGTATCTTAAAATGTCTCTCCGCAGCAGAAAAGAAATACGAAAAGGGTGATATTATTTTCCTCGCCGGAACGGAGAGCCGCTCCATGGGATTCATCCTCTCCGGAAGTGTCGAGATCTCCCGGGACGATTTCTGGGGAAACCGGCAGGTTCTGGGACATGCGGGAAACGGTGAGCTTTTCGGTGAAGCCTACGCCTGTATGCCGGGTGAAGTCTTGATGGTCAATGTAGTGGCGGCAGAAAAGAGCCGGATCTTATTTTTAGACCTCGGAAGGATCTTAAACATCTGCACCCCGGCATGCTCCCACCACAACCGTCTGATCCACAACCTTCTTTATATTATGGCAAAGAAAAATCTCATGCTGACGCGGAAGATCGACCACATGGGACAGAGGTCCATCCGGGAAAAGGTGATGGCGTACCTGTCCTTTGAGTCTGAAAAACAGAAGAAAAAGACCTTCGGAATCCCCTTTAACCGCCAACAGCTCGCGGATTATCTCGCGGTGGACAGGAGCGCATTGTCTGCAGAACTCTCCAGAATGAAAAAAGACGGGCTGATTGAATTTGAGAAGAACCTTTTTACACTTTTATAACGTAACTGTTCAGTGCCCTCGCGGTTACGCACAAAAATCCATTTCAAATCGGCTGTGCCGATGGGATTTTTGCCTTCCAGCATAGATTTTCTTACGGTCAGCGCAGTAAGTGCATAGACCTGTGGAATCGTTACATCATAATTCTATATAGAAGAAAGGAAAGAACAATGCCATACAGAGATGAGATCGAAGAGCGAAGGATCCGGCGGGAGGAAAACCGGAGAAGACGAAGAAAACAGGAGCGGACCCGCCGCATGATCGTAGGCGGACTGGCTGCGGTGATCGGGATCGCCGTGATCGTCACGGCTGTGCTCGTGACAAAGAAGCTTACGGGGAGGAGACAGGTAAATCCGGCGGATGTGGCAGTTCCGGAGTATGTGAATGTAAATTTGCTGACCCCGAATGAGTACTCACGGCCGCAGATCCCGCTTGAGAAAGTAAACGGCATCGTGGTACACTATGTCGCAAACCCCTGCAGTACCGCGCTGGAAAACCGGAATTATTTTGAAGGATTAAAGGACCAGACTGGTTCGAAGACTACCTCTGTCAGCAGCCATTTCGTGATCGGTCTGGAGGGCGAGGTCGTCCAGTGCGTCCCGTTAAATGAGGTGGCCTACGCATCCAACAACCGCAATAGCGACACGATCTCCATCGAGTGCTGCCACCCGGATGAGACCGGAAAATTTTATGACAGTACATATCAGACACTTGTAAACCTATGCGCGTACCTCTGTGTGGAATTTGATTTGAAGCCGGATGACGTGATCCGCCACTACGACGTGACGGGAAAGATCTGCCCGAAATATTTTGTAGATTATCCGGAGAAATGGGAGGACTTCCATAAGGATGTAAAGAAAGCGATAAAGATTCTGAAGAAGTAACGGGACATTCACTAAAAATTCGAAAGTCATTTTGTATTCTTTACCTAAAATTTACAAATATTATATTTATAATTGAAAAAACCGTGTGCTCTATGATATGATGGAAAACGAAGGCAAATTTTGCAGAATTAGATCGAAACTGTGCGTTTGCCACGCCGCCGCGTTAAGACAACAGGCAGCGACAAAAGAGAATGGAGAAGGCATTATGACTATCGGATATCTGGAAAGTATATTCAGTTTCCTCGGTGGTCTTGGCATGTTCCTTTACGGCATGAGCATCATGGGTGACGGCATGCAGAAGTCGGCGGGAAGTAAGCTGAACAAGTTCCTGAGGATGGTGACAGACAACAGACTTCTGGCAGTCGGTCTCGGCGCTCTGATCACCGCGATCCTGCACAGCAGCGGAGCCACAACCGTCATGGTCGTTGGTTTCGTAAACGCCGGAATTTTGAATCTGACTCAGGCGGTCGGGGTCATCATGGGCGCAAACATCGGTACAACGATCACCGCATGGATGGTTTCCTTAAACTCTCTGGGAGATGCGATGAAGATCCTGCAGCCGTCGTTTTTCGCACCGCTCGTAGTTGCCATCGGTGCAGCCTTTTTGATGTTTTCCAAGAAGAAAAAGGAGAGTCTGGCAGGTGAGATCTGTATCGGTGTCGGACTCCTGTTTGTGGGTCTGACCTTTATGTCGGGTTCGGTAGCACCGTACACGGATGCCCCGATCTTTGCGAAGGCGTTTGCGGTACTCGGAAGAAATCCGATTCTCGGTATTCTTGTCGGTGCCCTTGTAACTGCGATCATCCAGAGTTCCACCGCCTCGGTCGGTATCTTACAGACTCTGGCGATGAGTGGAGTGGTATCCGCAAATGCCGCGATTTATATTACCCTTGGACAGAATATCGGATCCTGTCTGACTGCGCTTTTATCCAGTGCCGGTACAAGCCGAAACGCAAAGCGCGCGTCCGTGATCCATCTGACCTTCAATGGCTTCGGTGCGGTCGTATTTGGAATCGGTATGTATATCATTTCCATGATGCGCCCGGATATTGCCCAGAGCAGCATCAATTCCTTCCAGATCTCGGTGTTCCATACATTCTTTAACGTGACGAACACCCTGCTCTTATTCCCGTTCGCGAAACAGCTCGTTGCGTTCTCCGGTCTGATCGTCCGTGAGACAGGCGAGGAAGAGGAGAAGAAGGAGACAAAGGAGGACGAGCTTCCGGTTCTCGACGAACGTATCTTCAAATCCCCGACCTTTGCCCTTGAAGTCGGTGTGATGGAGGTCGTTCATATGGGTAAGATGGCCCTTGCAAACTTAAAGCTTGCAACAAGCGTCCTTCTGGAAAACAAATATGAATGTCTCGATGAGGTCTTTAAGAACGAGACAGAGATCGATATTTTAAATAAGAAGCTTACCGAATATCTCATTAAGGTCAACAACCTGTCCTTAAACGAGAAACAGAAAGTTCAGGTCAGCAACCTTTTCTACAGCATCAGCGATTTAGAACGTGTGGGTGATCATGCGGAAAACCTTGCGGAGGCGGCACAGTACCTGAAGGAACATGGACTCGCTTTCTCAGAGACCGGGATCGAGGATCTCAAAGAGATTTCGAGCGCGGCCATCGGAGCTGTGGACCATGCAGTCGCTGCCCGTCAGGATGGCGGAATGGAGGATATCCGTCAGGTCAGCAAGCTGGAAGACCGTGTGGATACTCTCGAGGAGGAGATGCGCGACAAGCACATCGAGCGTCTTTCCAAGAACGAGTGCAACCCGTCCGCCGGCGTTGTGTTCTTAGATATCCTGAGCAATCTGGAACGTATCTCCGACCATGCTTATAATGTGGCCGGATATGTGAAGGATGAGCTGTAAAGCGCATTTCATCTGATGATTCTGATCCTGCATACAGATTCTGGATAATATCCGGACTGTGTGCGGGATTTTTTTTCAGAATTTGCGGTCATTTGGAAAAAACAGCTTGTCAGCCTATCTGATCTTCCGTATAATAAAGACATCAGACAACTTGTAACAGAACATGAGGGAAACTATGGAGACGAAAAAAAGGGGTGGCCGGAAACTTCTGGGCAGCCAGATCGAGGACCGGATCTTAGAGTATATAAAAGAGAAACCGTTGGAGGTGGGAGACCGGCTTCCGAACGAGTTTGAACTTGCGGAGATGTTTGAGGTGGGACGAAGCACGATCCGCGAGGCGGTAAAAGGTCTGGTGACGAAAGGAGTCCTGCAGGTGCGGAGAGGCGCGGGAACGTATGTCAGCAGTCTGACGCCTGCGGAGGATGACCCGTTACGGCTTAACGCAAAGCTCCATGACAGGTTTAAGCTGGCGCTGGATCTCTTTGACGTCCGCCTGATCTTAGAGCCGGAGATCGCCTCTAAGGCGGCAGTTTATGCGACGGACGATGATATCGTGACATTAAAGAGGCTGTGTAAGGAGACGGAGGAACTGTATCTGGCGGACAAGGATCACATGCCGAAGGACATTGAGTTCCACACCTGGATCGCCCGGTGCAGTAAGAATCAGGTCATGGAGTCCCTGATCCCGATCATCAATTCGGGAATCAATACCTTTGTGAACCTGACGGGGCGCTCACTGCGGACAGAGACGATCACGACCCACCGGGCCATCACGGAAGCCATCGCAAATCATGATTCCACAGGGGCGCGGTGTGCCATGGTGATGCATCTGACGCATAACAGGCAGGAGCTTTTGAGACGTCGGACGGCCTATGAGACGCAGGGCGAGACAAAAGAGAAGAAAGAACAGTAGAAGCGAAAAAATGTCAGAAGCGATTCAAATGGAATAAGAATGTCAGGAGCAGGGAAAAATAATGCACAATTTTCCCCTGCTTTTTTTGTGCGAAAAAGAGAAAAGATAAAATACATCAGACAAGTATTGCAAATACCATAGAAAAATGTTAGATTAGGCACATAGACATAAGACATCAGACAAATACATCAAAAAACTTGCCAAACGGCTTGACATGTCTGATGAAAAACGGAAAACAGGAAAGCCAAAACATGAACTGTTTTTCCGGAATGAAACCATGAAGCGCAGAGCAGTCCGGTTCAGGGGTATGACACGGATCTTTGCGCGGAACAACCAAAACAAATACACTGGGAGGTAAATCCACTATGTCTGAAGGAGTTGTACTCAACCCGACCCGCCTTGTCCTGGCAGCAATGATCGGTCTTGTGATCCTGCTCGTCCTGATCATCAAATTCAATGTGCAGGCAATGATCGCGATCCTGATCGGAGCGATCAGCATTGGACTTCTTGCGGGAATGCCGACGAAAGATATTATCGCGGCAGTCAATGATGGAATTGGAAACACGTTAAAAGGAATCGCCCTGCTTGTAGGCTTAGGATCCATGTTCGGCGCGATCCTGGAGGTCTCGGGCGGCGCACAGACGATCGCCGTCACGATGGTAAAGAAATTCGGTGACGAGAAGGCCGCGTGGGCGCTTGGAATCACAGGTCTCGTGATCGCAATGCCGGTATTCTTCGATGCAGGACTGATCATTCTGATCCCGTTAGCATTCTCCCTTGCAAAGAAGACAAAGCGTTCCTCCCTTCACTATGTGATCCCTCTTCTTGCGGGACTTGCGGTCGGACATGCGTTCATTCCGCCGACACCGGGACCGGTTCTCGTAGCAACGATGTTAAATGTAGATCTTGGCTGGGTCATCTTAGTCGGAATCTTCTGCGGAATCTTCGCGATGATCGTAGCCGGTCCGGTCTGGGGATCCATGTGCGGAAAGAAGTTTTATGTTCCGGTACCGGAGAGTGTGGCAAATCAGGAAGAGATCGATGAGTCCAAGCTTCCGAGCTTCTGGCTGATCGTTGGGATCATCCTGATCCCGTTAGTGCTCATCATTCTGGACTCCATCTGTGGCGTCGTTCCGGCATTAGCCGGTGTTGCTCCGGTCTTCGAGTTCTTAGGTGAGCCGTTCGTAGCACTGTTACTCGCGACTCTGGCTGCTATGTTTGGTCTCGGTTTAAAGCATGGCTACACAATGAAAGAGCTTGAGAAGGTTATGACAAAGTCCTTAGAGCCGACCGGTCTCATCCTTCTCGTTACCGCCTGCGGCGGCGTGCTCCGCTATGTGCTTCAGTACTCCGGCCTCGGAAACGTGATCGGAAACGCGGTTGCATCCATGAATCTTCCGATCGTTGTCCTTGCATTTATCATCGCAGTCCTTGTCCGTATCAGTGTCGGTTCCGCGACGGTTGCCATGACCATGGCGGCAGGTATCGTTGCGGCGCTTCCGGGAATCAGCGAGCTGTCCCAGTTATATCTGGCATGTACCGTAGCGGCAGTAGCGGGCGGTTCCACCGTATGCTCCCACTTCAATGATTCCGGTTTCTGGCTGGTAAGATCCCTCGTGGGAATCGACGAGAAGACGACCCTGAAAACCTGGACCATCATGGAGACCTTAGTCGGCGTGACCGGATTCCTTGTAGCACTTGTAATTTCATTCTTTGCGTAGTAGATAGGTGCAGATACGCAGCTTAAAGCTGCGGTGCATTCGAAACGCAGAGAAAGAACAAAATTATTGGAAAGCGGTTCCAATAAAAGATATCATTCGCTCAATAACGAGTAACACCCCACAAAGAAAGAAGGAAATATCATGAAATGTCTGAAGAGTCAGGAAATGAGAAAACTTGCACCGGAGCTTGATCCGTTAAGAATCGGAACGGGCTGGAAGCCGGAAGAGCTTGCGATGCCGCAGGTCATCATCGAAAGCACAGCAGGTGACAGCCATCCGGGAAGCGGACATCTCCATATCCTTGTAGATGAAGTAAAAAAAGGAATCGCCGAGGCAGGCGGCCATGGCGCGAAATATTTCTGCACCGATATCTGTGACGGCGAGAGCCAGGGAACCGATGGAATCAATTACAGCCTTGCAAGCCGTGAGATGATCGCGAACATGATCGAGATCCACGCGAACGCGACTCCCTTCGATGCAGGCGTATATCTCGCAAGCTGTGATAAGGGAATGCCGGCAAACCTCATGGGCTTATTCCGCGTGAATATTCCGGCTGTTGTTGTTCCGGGCGGAACCATGAATGCAGGTCCGGAGATGTTAACTCTGGAACAGCTTGGCATGTACAGCGCCCAGTATGAGCGCGGTGAGATCGATGAGAAACGCTTAAACTGGGCAAAACACAACGCATGTCCGAGCTGCGGCGCCTGTTCCTTTATCGGAACTGCATCCACCATGCAGATCATGGCTGAGGCTCTTGGCCTTGCCCTTCCGGGAAGTGCGTTGATGCCTGCGACAAGCCCGGATCTCTTAAACTACGCGAGAGAGGCCGGAAAACAGGCAGTTAAGCTTGCGAAGATGGACAACATGCGTCCGAGTGATATCGTGACGATGGACAGCTTCGAAAACGCGATCCTTGTACATGCGGCCATCTCCGGAAGTACAAACTGCTTACTCCACCTTCCGGCGATCGCTCATGAGCTTGGAATCGAGATCACAGGTGACACCTTCGACAGACTCCATCGCGGCGCGAAGTATCTTCTTGATATCCGCCCGGCAGGAAAGTGGCCGGCGGAGTGCTTCTACTATGCAGGCGGCGTTCCGGCGATCATGGAGGAGATCAAAGACCACCTTCACCTTGATGTCATGACCGTGACCGGAAAGACTCTCGGTGAGAACTTAAAGGAATTAAAAGAGAACGGATTCTATGAGCGCTGCGAGAAATGGCTCCGGAAGTTCAACGAGCGCTACGGAATCTCCATCACAAGACAGGACATCATCCGTCCGGCTGACAAGGCCATCGGAACCGACGGCAGCATCGCGATCCTGCGTGGAAACCTTGCTCCGGAAGGTGCGGTCATCAAGCACACCGCATGCCCGAAGGAGATGTTCAAGGCAGTTCTCAAGGCGAGACCGTTTGATAGCGAGGAAGAGTGTCTGGAGGCTGTCCTGAAACATAAAGTTCAGAAAGGTAACGCAGTCTTCATCCGTTACGAGGGACCGAAGGGAAGCGGTATGCCGGAGATGTTCTACACCTCCGAGGCCATCAGCAGCGACAAGGAGCTTGGCCGTTCCATCGCCCTGATCACAGACGGAAGATTCTCCGGTGCATCCACAGGTCCGGTTATTGGGCACTGCAGCCCGGAGGCGGCAGACGGCGGCCCGATCGCTCTCGTTGAGGAAGGCGATCTCATCGAGATCGATGTAATGGAGAGAAAGTTAAACATCATCGGTATCAAGGGCGAAAGAAAGACTCCGGAGGAGATCGACGCAGTCCTTGCTGAGAGAAAGAAAAACTGGAAGCCGAGAGAGCTCCGCTACAAGAGCGGTGTGCTCCGCATGTTCAGCGAGCACGCGGCAAGCCCGATGAAAGGTGCATATCTGGAATTCTAATAAAATGAGACTGGCGGTAAATGCTGGCTGCCAGCTTGCAAAAGAAGCGTCCCGGATCGTGAGATGACAGTTCTCTCAGACCCGGGGCGTTTTTATATCATTACCATTTCGCATTCCAAATCGGTAAAATCTACTGCCGCCACTGTACTGTTACGGAATTATCAGTTCAGAAAATTCCTATCCGCATACAGGAACAGCCACATACTTTTCATATAATAAAGATTGCACGAACGAGTGTTCCTGTGGTAGAATGGTAGTATCTGTTGCCGGAATACCAGTGGTTTCAGTATGTGGGAGATACGAGCAGAGCTGTCGGTATCCGGAAACGTGAAAGGGGAACAGAATGAACAATTACGATACATTAAATCCGATGCAGCGGGAAGCTGTCTTCACTACGGAAGGTCCGCTCTTAGTGCTGGCGGGGGCAGGATCCGGAAAGACACGGGCGCTGACGCACCGGGTTGCTTATTTAATAGAGGAAAAGGGTGTGAAGCCCTGGAATATCCTGGCAATCACCTTTACAAACAAGGCGGCGGGAGAGATGCGGGACCGTGTCAACAGCCTCGTGGAGTACGGCGCGGACAGTGTCTGGGTCAGCACTTTCCACTCCCTCTGCGTGCGGATCTTAAGGAGATTTATTGAGAACATCGGCTACACGACAGATTTTTCCATCTATGATTCCGATGATACAAAAACCCTGATGAAACAGATTTTCAAGGATCTTGAGGTGAATACGAAGGTATTAAAAGAACGGGGCGTCCTCGGCGTGATCTCCTCCGCAAAGAACGAGATGATCAGTCCGGAAGAGTTTATGCTCAGCGCGAAGGCTGAGGGGGATTCGAGACTGAAACGGATCGCGGAGCTCTATATGGAGTATCAGAAACGTTTAAAAAAGAACAATGCCCTGGATTTCGATGACCTTCTCGTAAAGACCGTGGAGTTGTTCCAGTCAAAGCAGGAGGTTTTGGAGTATTATCAGGATCGTTTCCGCTATATTATGGTGGATGAGTATCAGGATACGAATACGGTGCAGTTTAAGCTTGTGAGTCTCTTAGCCGCGAAGTACCGGAATATCTGCGTGGTGGGCGATGATGACCAGTCGATCTACAGGTTCCGCGGCGCGAATATCAGAAATATTTTAAGCTTCGAGGAGACGTTCCCGGGGGCGAAGGTGATCAAACTGGAGCAGAACTACCGCTCCACAAAGATGATCCTGGATTCGGCGAATGAAGTGATCAGGAACAATACCGGAAGAAAGGATAAGACGCTCTGGACAGAGAACGAGGTGGGCGAGCGACCGGTGTTCCGGGAGTTCAGCTCTTCCTTTGAGGAAGCGGAGTGGATCGTGCGGGATATCGTAAAAAAGGGCGGTCCATGGAAGGATTACGCGATCCTCTACCGCACGAATGCCCAGTCCCGTATATTCGAGGAGAAATGTGTTGCGTACAATCTCCCGTATCGTCTCGTGGGCGGCGTAAACTTCTACCAGAGAAAAGAGATCAAGGATGTTCTTTGCTATTTAAAGACGATCGCAAATGGACGGGATGACCTGGCTGTGCAGAGGATCATCAATGTTCCGAAGCGCGGAATCGGAGCTATGAGTGTCGCCCGGGTGAACATGTTCGCAATGGAAAACGATATGAGTTTCTATGAGGCGCTGGAACGTGTGCAGGCTGTTCCGGGAATCGGAAAAGCGGCGTTAAAGATCGGAGTATTTACAGACCAGATCAGCGAGTTCCGGAAGATGTTAAAGGAAGAGACTCCGATCAAGGATGTGATCGAGGCGATCCTTGATAAGACAGGATATCGTGATGAGCTGAAGGAAGAGGGCGAGGTGGAAGCCGAGTCCAGAATGGAAAATATTGAGGAACTCATCAACAAGGCAGTCTCCTACTGGGAGAGCGCCGAGGAACCGAGTCTTTCTGCGTTCCTGGAGGAAGTTGCCCTGGTTGCGGATATCGACAGTATGGATGAGTCAGAGGATAGAATTATCCTTATGACACTGCATTCCGCGAAAGGTCTGGAGTTCCCGTATGTGTATCTTGCGGGAATGGAAGATGGACTTTTCCCGAGTATGATGTCTCTGATGGAGGGACCGGAGGCACTGGAGGAAGAGCGCCGTCTCTGCTATGTGGGAATCACGAGGGCGGAGAAGCGGCTGACGCTGACCGCCGCAAAGAGCCGTATGGTGAAGGGCGAGATGCAGTACGCGAGAACGAGCCGGTTTATTGACGAGATCCCGGATGTGTGCCTGGAACGTCCGGATCGGGATGATTCAAAGACCGGATGGAAAAAAGTGGCGGACGCATACAGGGATCTTCCGGAGGAAGCGGGACTTCCGTGGGCGAAGGCTTCCGGCGCGGACGGAAAAGCGGCAGACGGTCACACCGGAAGATTCCAGAACCGCCCGGCGGGCGTGAGCCTTTTCGGACAGAAATCCGATGCCTATAAGAATCCATACGCCTCCGGGACTTCTGCGGCGCCGAAGAACACGCCGACCTTCGGAAAGGCGTTCACCGTAGAAAAACCGAAGTCTTTGGATTACTCCGAAGGTGACCGCGTCCATCACATGCGTTTTGGTGACGGAACCGTGAAATCCATCGCGGACGGTGGAAAAGATTTCGAGGTCACAGTCGATTTTGATAATGCGGCGATCGGGACAAGGAAGATGTTTGCTTCCTTTGCGAAGCTGAAGAAGCTGTAAATAAATTAGCCGAAAGAAATTTAGTATTGATTTTTTTCAGGCAATCGCATATAATTAAAAACAGCTAAGGAAAGTGCTTATATGTCTATGAGTACGCGAAAACCCCCGGAGGTGCCACTCCGGGGGTTTTCTTGCTCTTTGCGGTGAGCTAAACCGTTTAGGCTGTTACTGTCGGTTGTCCCTATCCAGCCATTTGCAAACATAGTAGCCAACTATGCTTGCCGCGACAGAGACAAGGAAAGTGTTTATGTAATCTATAAATACCGCCTCCTTTCTGCTGGAGGTGCGACAGCGACTTAATTTTATCATGTTTGCTTGTGAAACTCCATATATCGAAGTATAAAAAAGAGATGCATAAAACTGTGAAAATTTAGGGATAGTAAAAACCATAAAATCATGATATACTATTACAAAGTATCTGTCCGTGCGGATCATTCTTGTCCGGGGCGGCTGTGAAACAGAAAGGATGTGTGAGGATGAACAAATTCGATACGATGAGTAAAGACGCACTCAGCAAAATGGAAGAGCTTTTAAACGCGTCCAAGCTGAATGAACTGCTTCATAAAAAAGAAGAAGAGGATAAGAAAAAGAATTGTATCCTCTGGGTGCTTGCTATCATCGGCGCTGTTGCTGCTGTAGCCGGAATCGCATACGCAGTATATCGCTTCTTTACACCGGATTATCTGGAAGATTTTGAAGACGATTTCGACGATGATTTCGACGATGACTTTTTCGAGGAAGAGGAAGAAGCTCCGAAAAAAACGGAAAAAGCTGTCGAGAAGGATGACGAGAAAGAAGCTTAAGCCGAAATGCTTACAAACACAATGAGAACGAGGCTGTGGCAGGGATCGCTTGCACAGCCTTTTTCTGTGCATAAAAACATATCAGGGAACGAGGCATCGTTTACGCGCTGTGCGATCAGAAACGGAAAAATCCGATTCCCGGCAGAAAAAAGGAGTACAAAAATAATATGAAAAAAGGTGAGATCTACACCGGTACAGTGGAAAAGATGGATTTTCCAAATAAAGGAATCCTCCATATCGGAGAGGAAAAGGTAGTTGTAAAGAATGCGCTCCCGGGGCAGACCGTCGAGATCGCGATCTCTAAGCAGCGCAAAGGAAGATGCGAGGGAAGACTCCTTAAGGTCGTGACTCCCGTAGCATACGAAAACACAGAGGGTGCATGTCCTCATCGTGCGGACTGCGGCGGATGTACGTACCAGACGGTTCCTTATGAGGAACAGTTAAAGATCAAGGAGCAGCAGGTCCGGGCTCTTTTAGATCCGGTTCTGCCGGCCGGCTACAATTTTGAGGGGATCAAAGGTAGTCCGTTGACAAAGGCATACCGCAACAAAATGGAATTTTCCTTCGGAGATGAGTTTAAGGACGGTCCCATGACTCTGGGAATGCATAAACGCGGCAGCTTTTATGATATCGTGACCGTGGACCGGTGTGTGCTGGCGCACCCGGACTGCTGTAAGATCTTAAGAGCAACGTTGGATTATTTTACGGAGCACGGAGCAGTCTTCTATAAAAAAATGGCGCATGTCGGTTATCTGAGACATCTTCTTGTCCGCCGCGGTGTGAAGACCGGGGAGATCCTTGTAGATCTTGTGACCTCCACCCAGACGGAGGGAACCTGGAAGAGTGAACAGAATGAGGAAGCGCTGCTTGAGGGCTGGAAAGAAAAACTTCTGGAATTGGATTTGGAAGGTTCTTTTGCCGGAATCCTCCACACAGAAAACGACAGCCTCGCGGATGTGGTACAGAATGACCGCACGGTGATCCTTTATGGACAGGACTTCTTTATGGAAGAGCTTCTCGGATTAAAATTTAAGATCACCCCATTCTCCTTTTTCCAGACCAACTCTCTCGGTGCGGAGGTGCTCTATGAGACGGCCCGCGAATACATCGGTGAGACAGACGGAAGAAAGGTATTCGATCTCTACAGCGGAACCGGTACTATTGCCCAGATCCTGGCTCCGGCGGCAGAACATGTGACCGGCGTGGAGATCATTGAGGAAGCTGTTGAGGCGGCGAAGGTGAACGCGGCGCAGAATGGACTGACAAACTGTGACTTCATCGCGGGGGATGTCTTAAAAGTATTGGATACCTTAGAGGAACGCCCGGACCTCATCGTTTTGGACCCACCGAGAGACGGAATCCATCCGAAGGCGCTTCCAAAGATCATCGACCATTATGGATGCGAAAAAATGATCTATATTTCCTGCAAACCAACGAGCCTTGCGAGAGATCTCGTCGTGCTGCAGGCGAAAGGTTATGAGGCCACAAGAGTATGCTGTGTCGACATGTTCCCGGGGACGACGCAGGTGGAGACGGTTGTCTTGCTTTCCAAGGGCGAAGTCGACTCGAAAAAGATTCGGGTTGAGTTCTCTTTGGAAGATATGGATATGTCCGAATTTCAGGATGGGGCAACCTACGCCCAGCTCAAGGACTATGTGCTGGAACATAGCGGGTTAAAGGTATCCAACCTGTATATCTCACAAATTAAGCGAAAATGTGGGATTGGGGTTGGTAAGAACTATAATCTGCCGAAGTCCGAGGATTCCAGACAGCCCCAGTGTCCGCAGGAAAAAGAGAAAGCAATCCGAGAAGCATTCAAATATTTTGGGATGATCTAACATCCCGCAAAATGGAGGTTTCTTATGGATAGATTGATTTCTTGTGAGTTCAACATGGATAATGCTTGTGTGGAAC
>OLQS01001179.1_pt1 | contig 15868 bp, 10 predicted proteins | sample 1672291 | NCBI WGS metagenome assembly OLQS01 (sample SAMEA3136668, study PRJEB25190) | human gut metagenome | biome: human gut; feature: human-associated habitat; material: faeces | place: Austria | collected 2013
CGGCTTGTGGAGCGTGATCCCCGCCTCCTCCAGCACTCTGGCAACAAACTCCCCGCAGTTGTATGCCTTATAAAGCGGATGGCCGCCGAAAAGGGGGATCAGCAGCATATGGATCAGATTATACATGATCTCAGGATCATGCTTCACGTCTTCCATGAATCGTATGGCGTTTTCATATCCCGCCCTCGAGACTGGTACCCGGAAAATCTTTGTGTAGATGGGCACATCCTCTCCCAGCGTATAATAGATCCTCTTCTCCTCGATATATCCGGATATGGGCGGCGTCCTGGCCCGCAGCCTGGAAAATGCGTAAAAATGAGTATACGTATCATCCAGCGATACCGCCACATGGGTGTACCGGTACCCCGTCGCCTTCTGTGTCAGGCGGCCAAAACCGGAAGGGAGGTAGAGGAGCAGAACATATAAGTATTCCATCACGGTTCCTTTCTTGCCTTTTTTCTTATTCTACCATATAATTTTATCAGATAACAGCGCATTTGAACGCAGCGAACGCTGGCTGCTCATAACAGGGAGGTGTCATATGATTCTGCTGGTAAAACCGGAAGCCGCAGGCAACGGATTCAGCCTGGATATGGCTCTTAAGACGGAGCCTCTGGAACTGGAGTATATAAAAGCCATGCTGAAGGAATTTGATGTGGAGAGCATCATCTATGAGGCATCCTTCGACAGGCGCAGTTTTGATGAAGTTTTCAGGGAGTACACCCCCGATGCGGTTGCTGTCACCGGTTATATCACTCAGGAAAACATTATGCTCTCCTACGTCCGGCGCTCAAAGGAGCTGTGTCCCGGCTGCATCACCATGGTGGGCGGCTCACATGCACAGCTGAATCCGGAGCGTTTCTTCGATCCGGCGGTGTCATACATATGCCGTTCCGACAATATCTACGCGATTGCTGATGTTTTGATGGCAGAAGGGATCATTCCGCTCAAAAATGGCTCCTGTCCCCCGGAACTGTCCTCCATTGACGGACTCTGCTATCAGGAACAAAGCTGCCTTACGGAAAACGGCACGGTACAAAATGGCGCAGTCTCACGGAATAAGAGCCTCTGGTGCAAAAATCCCATGAAACCGTTTGATATCAACAAACTGCCAATTCCGGACCGCACGACATTTTCCCTTTATCAGAGCCATTACCGCTACTTAGACGTCTCCCCTGTCGCCCTCTTAAAGACCTCATCGTCCTGTCCCTTCCACTGTGCCTTCTGCTACGGCCGCCAGCTCAACTGCGGTACCTACTGCCAGAGGGATTTAGAAGCGGTCATTGAGGAGCTGGAGACCATCCCCTGCGATCACATCCAGATTGCCGATGACGACTTTTTATTCGATGTTCCAAGGCTCAAAACCTTTATCCGGCTGCTCCGGGAACGGAATATCAAAAAAACCTTTATCTGCTACGGACGATCCGATTTCATTGCCGCCCACGAATCCCTGATCCGGGAGCTGGCAGAAGCCGGCTTCCGCTACATCATGGTCGGTTTGGAGGCGGTTTCCGACAGCTTTCTGGATTCCTACCAGAAGCATTCCTCGCAGGCTCTCAATATACAGACCATCCGGATTCTTCATAAATACGGCATCAATCTGGTGGGGCTTTTTATCATCGACAGCCGTTTTAAAAAAGAGGATTTTCGCAATATGCGGCGGTTTATTCATGCACACCGGATCACTTATACGGGAGTTTCCATCTTTACCCCCATACCGGGGACGCCGCTCTTTAATGAATACCGCGACCGGCTCACCACGGAAAATTATGAAAAATGGGACTTCATGCACCTGGTGGTCAAACCGGAATGCATGAGCCGCTTCCATTTTTATTTTGAATACTATCTTCTCGTTATGGATTTGTTCCGAATTGCGCAGAAAGCCGGGATATACAGCTTTCTGCGATTAGAAGACTATAAGAATATTTTTTTGAAGCTGCTCTTTACAGACAGCTTTAAACTGCGGCCGGACCGTTAGAAGGAAGTTTTTTATTATGCGCTGTCAGAAGAAAACGGCAGACAAAAAGCGTTAAAAACTCGGTCACAGGCATAACGGACCAGATTCCGGTAACGCCGAATGCAATCGGCAGCAGGAACACAAGAACAGCATTTAATACCATCCCTCTCATCATACAGATAAACAGGGAGTATCCCGGCTTCATCACGGACTGGAAATACGTGCTGTAAAGAATATTAAAGCCCATGGCGAAGAACGACAGGAAATAGATCCGCACGGCCGGGATGGACATGGCCAGAATCTCCGCCGTAGGCTTTACAAAGGCTGCCGTCACCAGAGCCGGCAGCAAAAGGCCGATTCCCGTAAAGAGAACGCCCGACACGGTCACCGCCATTTCACCCAAATGGCGTGTCTCCTTTAACCGTTCCTTCCTGCCTGCGCCGTAATTGGTCGCAAGAATCGGCTGAACCGCCTGGGATATGCCGTTGCTGATGGAAGCCACGATCAGGGCGCTGTTGGAAATGATTCCATACACCACGACGCCCAGATCCCCGACGTAGACAAGAAGCTGGCGGTTGAATAAAAATGTCACCACGCCATTGCACATCTCCAGCAGGAAGCTGGCAAAGCCGGCTGTCACCACTTCCCATGCCTTCCTCCAGTTCGGGCGGGCCACCGTCTTAAGCGTGCTCTCCGGTGAGAAAAAATGAGTCAGCAGGATTCCCACCGTCAGGAGGGAGCCGATCACCGAGGCGACAGCTGCCCCTGCCATCCCCATCTTCATTGGAAATATAAAGATATAATCCAGAATCACATTGGTCACGCCGCCTGCCACCACCGCGGCCATGGACACCTTCGGCGCCCGGTCGTTTCTGACAAAGGCCTGCAAAAAGGCTGAGAATAAGAACACCGGGGCTCCCGTAACCAGGACGCGTCCGTATTCATCCACGTAATTCCCCATGGTATCATTTCTGCCCAGAAATTCTGTCACCGGCCGGAAAAGCAGATGTCCGCCTGCAATGTAAAAGACGGCAAAGGCCGCGGCCAGCCAGAGGGCCACCGTAAAATACTCTCTGGCCGCCCGTTCATCCCGCCGTCCCTTCGAGATGGAGAGCAGAACGCCTCCTCCGACGCCGAAGAGCATCCCTGTTCCAAAAAACAGGCTGAATAAGGGAAGCAGCAGGTTTAACGCCGCAATTCCCACGGCTCCCACTCCGCGGCCGATCATCAGCGTGTCGGCCAAAATATAAATAGAAGTAACCAGCGTTGCACTGATGGACGGCATCAGATACTTGATAAACAGCTTTGGAACCGGTTCTTCTAAGAGATTTAGTTTCTGCACAATATACCTCCTTTTGTTTAAATCCTTTATCAGTTTACCATTTTTTCTTTAAATGACAAGCTCCTTTATAATAATTCTGTAAAATCGCGCCCGATAACGTTGTTTCTATCGACAAAATATGGTAAAGTAATAGTAGCTCTAATAACAATCTTTCAAACGATAGGAGGAATTACGTATTATGAAAAAGAGAGCATTAGCAGTAACACTGGCGGTCCTGATGGCGGCATCCTTAAGCGCATGCGGTTCTTCGAATTCCGGTTCCGGCAGCACAACAGCTGCTCCCGCGGAGACGACAACTGCCGCGGAAACAAAAGCGGCAGAAGCAGAGACAACAGCCGGTACCGCAGTAAAATCGGAATCTTCCGACGGTTATGAACTGGCTCTTGTTACCGATTTAGGTACCATCGACGACAAGTCCTTCAACCAGGGCGCCTGGGAGGGCATGAAAAAGTACGCCGAAGAAAACGGTATTTCCTACAAGTACTATCAGCCTCAGGAAGGAACGACAGACTCTTACTTAGAGACCATTGGTCTGGCCATTGAAGGCGGCGCGAAACTGGTTGTATGCCCTGGATTCTTATTTGAAGAGCCTGTTTATCTGGCACAGGACCAGTACAAGGACGTACATTTCATCCTTCTGGATGGCGAGCCTCACAGCGGCGACTACTCTGAATACAGAACGGAAGCCAATACCATGCCGATTCTGTTCCAGGAAGACGAGCCCGGCTTCCTCGCCGGATACGCAGCAGTAAAAGACGGCTATACCAAGCTGGGATTCTTAGGCGGTATGGCAGTTCCGGCCGTTATCCGTTACGGCTACGGCTTTGCGGAAGGCGCTGACTACGCAGCCAAAGAGATGGGCGTGGACGGCATCGAGATCATGTATAACTACACAGGCGCATTTGCGGCGACACCGGAAGCACAGTCCATGGCTGCATCCTGGTATCAGAACGGCACGGAAGTCATCTTCGGATGCGGCGGCGCAGTAGGCAACTCCGTTATGGCTGCTGCTGAAGAAAAGAGCGCCAAGGTCATCGGCGTTGACGTTGACCAGAGTTATGAATCCGACACAGTAATCACTTCCGCTATGAAACAGCTTTCCGTATCTGTTTACGACGGCGTAAGAGATTTCTATGCAGGCAGCTTCCCGGGCGGCAAGACCAGTATCTTCTCCGCGAAGAACGACGGCATCGGTCTTCCGATGGAGACCTCCAAGTTTACGAAATTCACACAGGCAGATTACGACGCGGTCTACTCTCAGTTAAAGGATGGCAAGATCACTCTCGTACAGCCTTCTGAAGACAACAACGACCCAACCAAGGATTTAACGCTTGAAAAGACAACTATCAACTTCGTAGAATAATCGAGTCTACATAAGAAAGGAGATGTCGTTTGATTCCCCAGTCACAACTGAAGACGGGTATCTTACGGCATCTCCTTTTTTGCACTGCAAGGGGGTTCTCATGGATGATTATATTATCGAGATGCTGAATATTACGAAAGAATTTCCCGGCATCATCGCCAACGACAACATCACTCTGCAGCTGAAAAAGGGCGAGATTCACGCTCTTCTCGGCGAAAACGGAGCAGGAAAATCGACACTCATGAGCGTTCTGTTCGGCCTCTATCAGCCCGAAGCAGGCGTCATTAAGGTCAGAGGAAAAGAAGAAAAGATTACTGGACCGCTGGATGCCAACGCGCTGGGCATCGGCATGGTTCACCAGCATTTTAAGCTGGTACATAATTTTACCGTTCTCCAGAACATCGTCCTCGGTATGGAGACTACCAGACACGGCTTTTTGAAAATGGACGACGCCCGGAAAAAAATCATGGATTTAAGTGAGAAATACCAGCTCACCATCGATCCCGACGCGCTGATCTCCGACATCACGGTCGGCATGCAGCAGAGAGTCGAGATCTTAAAAATGCTTTACCGTGACAATGAAATCATGATCTTCGATGAGCCCACCGCCGTCTTAACCCCACAGGAAATTGACGAACTGATGCAGATCATGAGGGACTTAGTGAAAGAGGGAAAGTCCATCCTCTTCATCACTCATAAGCTGAACGAAATCAAGGCGGTTGCCGACCGGTGCACGGTCCTGCGCCGTGGAAAATATATCGGAACCGTAGACGTAAAAGACACCACGCCGGAGGAAATGTCCGAGATGATGGTGGGCCGCAAGGTGAATCTGACTGTGGAAAAGGGCCCCGCCTCCCCGAAAGACGTGGTTCTGGAAGTAAAGAATTTATCCGTCAGAGCCAACAAAGAGGGGCACACCAAGAATCTGGTGAGCAACGTCACCTTCCAGGTTCGAAAAGGTGAAATCGTCTGTATCGCGGGTATCGACGGCAACGGCCAGACGGAGCTGATCCACGCCATCACCGGACTGGCTGAGATGAGTGAGGGAACGGTGCTGTTAAACGGCCAGGATGTGACGAAAAAGAGCATCCGCTATAAAAATACCCACGGCCTCTCCCATATCCCGGAGGACCGCCACAAACACGGTCTCGTCCTGGACTATAATCTGGGCTATAACCTGGTGCTCCAGCAGTACTTTGAGAAGGATTTTCAGAAGTACTCTTTTTTAAAGAATGACAGCATCTACGGTTACTCGGAAAAGCTGATTGAAAGTTACGATATCCGGAGCAGCGAAGGCCCCTACACCAGCGCCCGAAGCATGTCCGGTGGCAACCAGCAGAAGGCGATCGTGGCCAGGGAGGTTACCAGGGACCACGACATCCTGCTGGCGGTACAGCCTACGAGAGGTCTTGACGTGGGCGCCATCGAATATATCCACAAGGAGTTAATCAAGCAGCGTGACGCGGGCGCCGCGATTCTGCTGGTATCCCTGGAGCTGGACGAGGTCATGAACTTAAGCGACCGGATTCTCGTCATGTTCGAGGGCTCTGTTGTGGCTGATTTAGATCCCAAGAAAGTTACAGTACAGGAATTAGGCCTCTACATGGCCGGTTCAAAGAAAGAAGGTGGCCAATCATGAAACAGAAGCAACCACGGGATTACACTGGCGTACTATCTTCCATCTTTGCCATCGTGCTGGGACTGATCGTCGGCCTGATCATCCTGTTCCTCTGCAATCCGGCCCAGGCACTGCCCGGATTTGCAACGATTCTGACGGGGGCGTTTACCCACGGGGCCAAGGGCGTCGGGCAGGTATTCTACTATGCGACTCCCATCATTTTAACCGGTCTCTCCGTTGGCTTTGCCTTTAAAACGGGACTCTTCAACATCGGAACGCCGGGCCAGTTTATCATGGGCGGCTTTGGAGCCGTCTACGTAGGGATTCTGTGGACCTCCTTAGGGCCGGCACACTGGTTTGTGGCTCTGCTTGCCAGCGTTGTCATGGGCGCCGTATGGGGCCTCGTTCCGGGTCTGTTAAAGGCCTATTATAACGTCAATGAGGTAATCGCCTCCATTATGATGAACTATATCGGCATGTATCTCGTCAACTGGATTGTAAAGAGCAGCAAGCCACTGTTTAACAATCTGAGGAATGAATCGAGAAACGTGGCGGCTACCGCAAATATTCCGAAGATGGGGCTGGATAAGATATTCCCCGGCTCCAGTGTCAACGGAGGCATCATCATTGCCATTATCGTGGTCATCCTGATTTATCTGCTGTTAAACAAGACCACATTCGGTTATGAGCTGAAAGCGGTCGGCTTCAACCGCGATGCCAGCAAATACGCCGGCATCAATGAGAAGAAAAGCATCATCATGTCCATGATGATCGCAGGCGCCATCGCCGGACTGGCCGGCGGCCTCCTCTATCTGGCCGGAACCGGAAAACACATCGAGATCAAGGATGTTCTGGCTTCCGAAGGCTTTACCGGAATCTCCGTCGCCCTGCTGGGACTCAGCAATCCGATCGGCGTTCTGTTCTCCGGCATCTTTATCGCCTACTTAACGGCAGGAGGATTTTATCTGCAGCTGTTTGAATTTTCAACGGAAATCATCGATATTATTGTGGCGGTTATCATCTATTTCAGCGCCTTTGCCCTTATGGTGAAGATGCTGATCGGAAGGGTGCAGAAGGCGCGCCATGAAAAAGAAGAGGCCCAGGCGAAAGGAGGAGGAGACGCATGAGTGTTATTTATTTCATCTTTCAGCAGACCATGTATTTTATGATTCCTCTTATGATCGTGGCTTTGGGTGCCATGTTCTCGGAGCGCAGCGGTATCATCAATATCGCTCTCGAAGGAATTATGACCATGGGTGCGTTTACCGGAATCCTGTTCATCCATTTTACGGGAGGTACCATGAGCGGCCAGATGCAGCTGATTCTGGCAGTCTTAATCTCCATGGCGACTGGCATGTTTTTCTCCCTGTTCCATGGATATGCCTCTATCAACATGAAGGCGAACCAGGTTATCAGCGGTACCGCCTTAAACATGTTCGCCCCCGCGTTCGCCATCTTCGTGGCCCGCGTCATCCAGGGCGTGCAGCAGGTACAGTTTACCAATACCTTCCGTATCACCTCCGTTCCCGTGCTGGGTAAGATACCGTTTATCGGACCGCTGCTGTTCCAGAACGCCTATATCACCACCTACATTGGAATCGGAATTTTTGTAATTTCCACGATTGTACTTTATAAGACGCGGTTTGGCCTGCGCCTGCGCTCCTGCGGCGAGCATCCCCAGGCGGCCGATGCGGCGGGCATCAACGTCTACCACATGCAGTATGCGGGCGTCCTGATCTCAGGCGCGCTCGGAGGCTTAGGCGGCCTGGTATTCGTCGTTCCGACCTCCACCAACTTTAACGCCGATGTAGCCGGGTACGGCTTCCTGGCTCTGGCTGTACTGATCTTCGGTCAGTGGAAGCCGGTCAAGATCATGTTCGCTTCCCTGTTCTTCGGACTGATGAAGGCAGTGGCGGCTGCATACTCCGGAATTCCGTTCTTAAGCAGCCTCGGAATTCCCAGCTATTTTTACAAGATGGTGCCGTATATCATCACGCTGATCGTGCTGGTATTTACATCGAAAAATTCCCAGGCTCCGAAGGCGGAAGGCGTGCCTTACGACAAGGGACAGAGATAAAAAGCATACTGAAATCAAAGAAATCCTCCCAGCCGCAGCGTTTACTGATACAGCCGCGGCCGGGAGGACTTCTTGCTGTCCGGCAGATAAAGCAGATCCCGTTGCACCTTTTTCTTTCCGTGTGGTATAATGTGCCCTGAGGAGGTAATCATCATGACACCATTAAAAGAACTGTTACAGAAGGCGGATCAATTAAAAACCGGCCGCCAACAGGATATAGCCATTACGGAAGAAACCATAAGGGAACTCCACAGAACAGCCGCAGCCGAAAGCGGCTCCACTCCGTCAGATTCCTACCGCACCGGCATGCCGGCCGATGCAGACAGCGGATATCAGCCGCCTCAGCCGGAGGATGTTCCAAGGCTGACCGGCCATCTGGCGGATCAGATCCGCTCCTCAAAGTCCTCGCTCCACCCCATCGAACTGGCAGCCATGGCCGGGAAACGGCTGATTGATATTCAGCCGTTTGACCGCGGGAATGAAGAGACTGCGTTTCTTCTCATGAACCTGATTCTGGCTTCTGCAGGTTACTGTCCCGTTACTGTCGGTATCGAACGCCGGGAAGCATACCGGCAGGCCCTCTCCGCTTCCGGAAAGGAGTACGACATGGAGCCGTTCACCCGCCTGATTGCCGGATGGATACTGGAAAGGGCGAAAACCTGAGTACACAGCCGCTCTCTTAACGGAAAAACGGCCGATCCCCTCCGGTATCTCTTACCGTTTTTCCGAAATATCAAGTTTGAACTCAAATCTGCAGTCATCCTCGCACCACATGCAGAAGTTGGTTCCCCATTTATTGTTAAACAGATTGAACGAAAATCCCTTTCTCAAATCCGGCAGCCTGCGATAATCATCGTAGAGATTCCGTCCGCCTGCGCTGACTAACGGGGCATGCACGGTCTCAATTGCCATTTTTCCGTCGGAACCATCATAGACCAGCCGTTCCACACAGTGCTGGAGGCGGTTGCCGCCTCTCAAGACGTTAAGCGGCGAGACGGGGACTCCCATTTTTTCCATCAGCCAGCGGTTCGGGTTCTCCGTATCAGGGATAAAGTCGAACCAAAGGGCTTCCGGCATGCGGTTTGCGTCTTTGCCAAACCAGGACACGCTGCAGGTGATCTGCGGGCCAAACACGTATTTTATCTGAGCCGCCCGCGGACAGCCGTATTTTTCTGCCGCTTCGGCGTCCCCCGCCAGGTCAATAAGAAGTTCCTCTCCGCAGACCCTCAAATCCCTGACGCTGAATTCATAATACCGGTTCTCCAAATCTTCTACAAACTCCAGCCCCGGTTTGGAGAAATCGCCCTCCGACCAGCAGCCATTTTCATAGAATGCCCGGTTGTAGCGGTAGTAGTTCTGGACACAGTTCAGCGCATTGAAGGTCTCATATCCCAGCCGGCCGATGGCTCCGTCCTTTGCCCAGTCTCTGCCTCCCCGTTCCAGTTTTCTTATGGCTCCGCTTCCATCGACTGCCGCTTTCCAGCCGCCGATTTCCAGGATTTCTCCCACGCAGACCCTGCGGCCTTCGGACTCTTCCTTTACCGGTATGCAGCCTGTGAGCGCACGTTCCGCCTCCGCTTTTAAATCGGCAGGCAGTTCTTCCAACGCCTTCTTTAAATATTCCCTCTGCTCCTCATGAGAGCTCTCATAATACCGGTAAGATCCGGTAAAGACACCGCCGCGGTACCGTTTGAAATCAATGTCCAGTACTTCGCGCATCTGTGCATTTCTGTTTGTTAAGAATTCCAGAGTCGTCTCGTCCGCCGTCCTGGCCTTCTGAAAGTCTTCCTTGGTCCAGTTCTTAAAGTCGGCCAGATATTTCTTGTAATCCAGCCCCCAGGTATGCTCTGCGATCAGCATCAGATTCATCATAAATGCATCATAGCCTTCACAATCCCTGGAAAACCGGCCTTCCCTCTGCCATTGATCTTTAAGCCGGATTAATTCGCGGTAGCGGCTGACCTTCCACGGATCAGAACCAATGCCGTGAATCCAGGTGTCCCCAATCTCTTCCTCGATCACAGGCAGCGTCTCTTCCACTGCCAGAAGGCTTTCGGCATACGCATCCAGGGTGGAGGCTTCCACAACGGCGTTGGGATACAGCTTTCTAATCCGCTCGTATTCCGCTTCCACCTCCTCTGCCGACTGCGGTCCCAGATTATCGCCTGTATGGGCGAACTCCAGCACCTCATCCATCCCTTCCACATACCCCGGCGCCCCGTACTGGGAAGAATACTGGACGATGATCTGCTTCGTTCCATGTCTCCAGACGAATGTCTGCGGAATCTCAGGTACCATGGATGAAGCGTTGACTCCGATATGCAGGAAACGGATTCCCTTATCTGCCAGCGCATCAGTACTGCGATCGTATGCCCCGGCACGTCGGTCATTTTGGCCGCAATGGTATGTCTTTTGTAACGCGCCTCCAGCCTGCTGCCCAGCTCCAGGCCATATTGGAATAAATCCATGTCCAGAAGCTCCGTGTGAGTGGTGCTGGCAATCCCGTGCCAGCAGATATCTCCTCTCTCAATGGCGGCCTCCAGTTCGCTTAAGGCCTTCGCATCTGCATGTTTTAAATAGTAATCAATCAGGTACGATCCCACCGTCCAGATAAACCGTTTTTCCTTTCCTCCATTCATCTCCTCTGCCAGGCGGACGGAATGAGGGATATATTCCTTTACATAACGGTCCAGTACATTCCGGCCCATATCCGTGAAGCCGATGTCTAAGTGAGTCTTGTATACGACGTGCACTTTCTTGATTTTCTGATAATCCATGATACTCCTCCATTGATTAAGGCTTATTTTACTGAAGCGGCAATCACAGCCACCGGTTCTTTTTTATCGGCTCCGGCCGGCCGGACGCGGTATTTCTTTACAGCCGCCGGAATAATAAAGGTTTCTCCATAATGAACTTCAAAGGGTTCAAAGGCGCCTTCCGGACTTTCAATAAACGCTTTCTCCCCTTCCACCAGGTTCAGCACGTGAACGCTGTCTTCCATGGAACATTCTACCGGCTTTGTCAGTGTGTAACGGTGGGTTTCGATAAACTCCCGGCTGTGAAGTCCCGTACGTTCCAGCTTAAGGCCTTCCTCCTCCCGTATGGTCCGTTCCTGATGAACCAGATTGTCGTATACCCAGTCCGTATCGCGGTCCCACTGGATGTTCGCTGCTCCGTGCTCTAAATGGATGGGGCGCGGAAGACCGTCCAGGCCCACTCTGCCCCAGTCCCACAGCTTAAAGGTAAAGATATAAGGCGTGGCGCTGATTTCCAGCACCATGGCATTCTTTCCGGAACAGTGGATCGTTCCGGCCGGGATCAGAACGTGATCGTGCTTCTTCACCGGAATCCGGTTCACGTAATGCTCTGCCGGAAAGAGGATTTTCCCCTCTCTCGCCTCCTCTAAATCGTGGAACATGGCGTCTCTGTCCACGTCCTTTTTAACGCCCAGATAGACACAGGCGTCGTCTCCTGCATCCAGAATATAGTAACTCTCATCCTGGGTATAATGCATCCCGAACTGATCCTGGATATATTCGGTCAAAGGGTGCACCTGCAGTGATAAGTTTCCGCCTCCCATGGTATCCAGAAGGTCGAAGCGGATAGGGAATTCTGCCCCGAACCTTGCATGGACACGGTCGCCCAGCAGCTTTACCGGCTGGTACAGCACCAGGTCCATGGCCGGAATTTCCACCGTCACCTCGCCGAATTTTAAGTTTAAGCTGTTCTCCTCCGGCACGCCGTCAAAGCTCCAGGCAAAATTATCTTCCGACGGGTCCAGACCGAATCTGGTTTTCATCCACTGGCCGCCCCACACGCCGGGATCGAAGTAGGGCTGCAGGCGGAACGGCTCGCTGCTGACTCTGCAGAGCGCCTCCCGGAACGCTTCCCCGGTGATCATCTTCGGATTATTTCTCTCATTGGTATCCACTACATAATCGAACCGCTGGAACCGCTCCTTTTTATAGCGGTCCGCCAGCCTCCATTCAATAAAAAAGCCCCGTTTGTATTTACTTAAGACCGGATCCCCGGTATTGGAACAATTCCAGTTAGGCATTCCGGCCCGGTAACGGAGCTGGATCTCCCAGCGGGCCATATCAAAATATACGTACACATCCCCGTATGTAATATAGGAAGCGCCGGTGCCGTACACCACCACAAGACCCGATTCCGTCTCTTCCACCGCTTTTCTTGCCGCTTCCAGCTTCTCCTCCGAAAAACAGTCCTTAAAGCTCTTATGGCATATCACGCCAAAGACCCGGTCATCGGTTAAATAGTCCTTCCACTGTGCGGTCAGCTCCTCTTCCGGAACTGCGCACGCATCTGCATCGATGAGCAGCGCCGGTTCCAGCTGTTTTAAAAGTCCGGCAGCCTCTTCCCGGTCCACGCCGGGATAGAAATCACAGACGATCACCCGTTTTCCCGCTTTCTCTTCTGCTTTTAGCTGAGCCAGAACAGCACAGCCGCCTTCCAGGGCGTGCCCCTCATATCCTTTTATCTCTTTATATGGATGCAAATCGTAATTTCCATAGCCTTCCCGATTTATCATAACTTAGTTTCCTTCCATTGTATTCATTTCGCCCCGGTAACCGGTTCCATCACGGCGTACAGGCCCTCCATCGCGCGGATTGAAGTATCCGGCTCGGTAAATACAGCAGTTCCCGTATGCCTGCATACCTCACGCAGCTGCATTCCAAAGTGGGGAAAGCTCTTTGCGATCTGTCCGCCCAGCACCAGTCCCTGGGGCCGGAACGACTTGAGGAAAGGCGTCAGCGCTTCACTTACATCCTCACCAAATGCAGCAAAGACTTTCGCGGCCTCCTCGCTGCCGGCCTCTGCCAGTTCAAAAAGCTTCGCCCCGTCAACAGCCTCCGGCCGCGCAAATACGCCTTCCGTAAGCCTTTTTAGCCCTCTGACTGATACGTAATCATCGATCACGCCCTCTTTAAAGGGTGTATTGTAGATCCAGCCGTTTTCCGGTACGCCTCCGCCCGCTTTTTTTACAACACAGCCGTTTTCCACAAATGCAGAGCCGGCGCCTGTTCCAATGCACACGCACATCACCTTTTTACACCCGGCCATGCGTCCCTGCCGACAGGCGCCGATGGCAAACGCTTCTACATCGTGAAGAAACAGGAACCGGCAGCCGCGCGCCACGCTCTCGGTTTTGCCGATTCTCTCCAGCTGTTCCATCACACCCTCCCGGACGGGAATCCCGTAGACCGAATCGTATTTGTCCAGCCCTCTCATCAGGCTGATTCCCTTTTCATAGTCAAAGGGACCGGGAAATGCCATGCCAATCCCTTCCACCATCCGGTCTTTTGCCATCTCCTGTATGATACAGGCAAAATTCCGGAATATCTCCTCACGCCCCTCCTTCGCCCTTGCCGGAAAGGAACGGACGCGTTCCACAATCTCTCCGGACCGGGAAAAAAGCCCTGCTTTTATCCCGGTACCGCCGACATCCATCATCAGATAACAGGATTCCATACTCTTCCTTTCCCGGTCAGCATGAAGCTACGCCTTCTCTATGTAGAAGGCCAAAAGTCCCTCATTGTCTGTTTCACAGCTTTCAAGGGCTTCCGGCGCAGATACGTTCTCCATGGTTCTGACCGTATAGGCAAACTCGTAAAAGCCGCCTAAGTCTGCCTTAAAATTCGTTTCCCAAAAATTGTTCATCACCCAGGAATACAGCGGCCCGCGGTTCTTCCCTTCATCTGCTCCGTCACAGAGACGGACCGGCGACGCCTTTAGATCACCGAACACTGCCATGGGCGAGTCTTTGAACGCCGCCGTCACGATCCGGCCGTCCTGCTCCCACGCCACGCCGTTCTGGAGTAAATAAAAATCCTGGCAGCTTCCCGGAAGCTGATCGATACCGGGGCGGATCACACAGCCGGTCTTATCTAAATAGCTGACACCGCCGTCTCCCGCAGTAAATGGAAGTGCGATATAGAGGTTTTCCGGTTCCCATACACTGTTCTTATGAATCCGTACACGTGCCTCCAGCTTTCTCACAGTTTCATAGATTTTCAGATACACGTTGTAAAAACCGCAGCCCTCGAGGCTGTATTTCAACTCCACGGCCGTATAGACAGGACCGCGTTCCACCACCTCTATGCTCCTTAAACTGCTTTTGTACCGTCTGGTGGCGGTTGATTTCCGGTTTCGGCCCATACTTCTCCTGATCTCCTGTGGACCGCCCTCCATGGCGGTTATCTCGTAGATTCCTGAAAACGGCGCCTCCGTCCGGTCACTCCTTAAAAGCTCTCTTCCCCAGATCTTATCAGTAACAGACGAGATACCGGACTCCTGGTCAAACACCACGCGGTAATATGGCGTCTCCACACAGCCATGGTCCTTACGCAGCCCTGCTTCCATCAGATCGGCTACGCCTTCCGCCCCCATATAAGGAGTATTCCGATATGTAACCAGCGTTCTCCTGTGAACCAGCCGGATCTCCACATCTCTTTCTTCCTTCGGCTCCATAGCCAGTGCGATCTGGACCGCGGCAGCTCTGGCCGTCATACGGACCTGGCTCAAAATCACTTCTCCGGTGGCGCAGTCTCTCACCTCCACCGGTATCGCTGTATCATACCGGACACCTTCCACATACTCCCAATGCTCTATATACAAATCCACGCTGTCGTGAACCTTCCTGTTGTGAGGGTTGATAATCCGGTAACGCTGTCCTTTTTCGCTGCAGATGGTGATCTCCCCTCTTTTTGCCAGAAGCCGGTCCAGCCATTGGGAGGCCGCTGAATTCCCATTAACCGCGTAAGAGGCCTTCTTCCATTCCAGGCTTCCCACCAGCGGTTCCCACGGCTCTATGACAGAGGACGAGTATCCCCATGTATGTTCGGCGTACAGCATCATGTTTTCGGCCGCCTCTTCCTTTAATTCCTTTTCCCATGAATCCTCTTCTTCCGACAGCTTTCCGCAGATATCATACTTTCGCCTCGCATCCAGATAGATCCGGACGGCCGCAGGCGTTGATCCGACACCGTCTGCCCACCAGTCATTCCAGTCTCCCCGGTAACACGGTATTTCCCGGCACCGTTCCTTCACCGTTTCAAAAAACTGGTCCAGATTCACCATCTGAAACGTGATCTGTCCCCCGTACACCCGGTTCAGCTCATTGACCCGCTCTGCCACGGCCATGCTGGGAGGCGCATTGTCCGTGATGCAGCCCGAAATCATAAAAGGTACGAAATCCCAGGGATACCCCTCAGCCTCCAGATTCTCCAGGTAGCGCCCCAGACGGATTCTTCCGATCTCCCGCTCCCTCTCATCCGTGTCTTTAGAGGATCGGTTCAGGATCATATGGCGATTCATGGGGTCATGAAACTCATCCCTGATCTGATACGTATTTCCCCCGTGAGGGGCAAAGAACAGCTCGTTTCCCAGATGGTAGTAGTCTCCGTTCCAGACAAGAATTCTGTTTCCCTTCGGTGTTTCCCAGTAAAATGGAAGCTGTTTCTTATACAGGGGAAACATGCCGTGATGGGGAT
>OLQS01001183.1_pt1 | contig 15819 bp, 10 predicted proteins | sample 1672291 | NCBI WGS metagenome assembly OLQS01 (sample SAMEA3136668, study PRJEB25190) | human gut metagenome | biome: human gut; feature: human-associated habitat; material: faeces | place: Austria | collected 2013
AAATTGTCTTTTTCACGTACTGCCATAGCGATAAGGCTTTCGGCGATCTTGCGAATTTCTTTTGCTTTTGCTTCAGTGGTAACGATTTTTCCGTGGTACAGAAGATTTGTCACCTGGTTTCTTAACAGAGCTTTTCTCTGATCAGAAGTTCTGCTTAATTTTCTATATTTTGCCATTTTATTTTCCTCCATCTACGGGACATCCATACATGCTTGTTCGGTCTTACTGTATAAATGCTTAGGCATCCCCGCTCATATTTGCTGAATGAAATTACTCTTCAGTCGGCTGAAGCTGTAATCCCAGTTCTTTCAGTTTAGCAAGTACTTCTTCTAAGGACTTACGACCAAGGTTACGAACCTTCATCATGTCATCAGAAGTTTTGTTGCAAAGTTCTTCTACTGTATTGATACCGGCTCTCTTCAGGCAGTTGTAAGAACGAACGGAAAGTTCAAGCTCATCAATGCTCATCTCAAGAACCTTTTCTTTTTCATTTGAATACACAGCCTCCGTTATAATAGCATCTGCCTGATTCATTGCCTCCAAAAACTCTTCTTTTTGTTTTTTATTCCTTTGGAAAATCTTTCTAAAAACATCTAATAACTTAATCACTCTTAATATCCTCGAAATATCCCATTTCGCAACCTGTGCGCTTGTAATGATTCAATATCTGGCAAAATATTCCCCAGTTTTATCATCTGATTTTTAAATGGTTTTACAGATTGCTGAAATAACAAACTATTATTAATATCCTTCCCTTTATTCAAAATAACCTTGTATTCATCATCAATTGAAAAATACCCTAATTCAAACGCTCTGTCATGTATACAACACAAACATAAGCCATTAGATATGTTTCCTCTTTTTTCAACGTTATCTGCCCATCTGTCTATATGTGCGCCAACCAAGAAATTCTTGTCATTTATATCACATCCAGGAAAACAACAATGCCAATTATAATTTTCTTTAACTTTCAATGAAAATTTCTCCTGTCCCCTCCTCTGTACTACTTCACGCAATTTTTCATTGACTAAAACATTTTCTATCGAAACTTCTTTATCTTTTGGTGGAATTTTGCTTTCTATGATAAGTGAAAATAATACACTATCGATTTTTGATAAATACGCACCATTTAAACATTGTAATCTTCCTGCCTGATATACAAAGAAACAATTTAATGGCCTTTCTTTTTTATTTTTCAAATAACTGAACCCCGGAAAAATCTCAAAATAAAAAGAGAATCCGTATGAAAATATCGACCATGCAACTGCTATGATCAAGGCTCCGGGAATCTGGCTTTTGAATGTGGCTTTTCTGTTCGGAAGAACCTTATACAACATAAGAAAAACCAGAAACAACACACCAAATACCAACAGTGCTCTTGCCCCCAGTATTTTTCCCAGAACTCTTCCAAGAAAAGGAATATATCTTGATACAGCTTTCTGTATTTCGTTTCCGAGTACAAGCATAAGCAGAGACACGATTACCGCAATCACCAGTGATAAAGTATAGAATACTGCATAAATTCTGGTTAACAGCCAGTTACGGGTTTCTTTTACGTGATAAATGGTATTTAATCCATTGATGATAGACTGCATTCCTTTTCCGGCAGACCACAGTGCCACAATTGCTGACAAAGGGACAATTGCAGTACTTCTTTTGTATACATCTACCACGATCCCCAGAACAAAACTCTGCAGATTCTCCGGAATAAAAGCAACGATCGCATCCCTGACTACATTATAGGTCAGAGGTGTATACCGTACCAGTGTAGTCAGAAACAGAATACAGGGAATAAAAGACATGATCAGAAAATACGCTGCCTGTGTCGCATAAGCTCCTACGTGATCTCCGGATACACGTTCCATAAACCCGAATAAAAGCCCTGTAACAGACCGGGTTTTATTTTTCTTTTTCATATATGTCTCCATTCTGTTATTTTACAGCAGTCATTTTAGATAATGCATTTATGGTGATTGCTGTAATTATAAAGATAACTGTTTCGAATATCTCTGTTTACTATCATACCATGAAACTGCCGTTATGACAAACATGAATTATGGATAATAAAATCCGGTTCTTTTCATGCTGGAACGCTGTAGATATGAAAAAAACCGGATCAATATGTAATTAGTTTTATGGTCAGATTTTTACTTTCTGATGTAGAAATGATAAGCAGTCACAGAATCATACTGTTCACCTGCATTAAGAATCGGGGAGTGGAAATCTTCAACATTGACCGCATTCGGTTCAACCTGCGTTTCCAGACAGAAAGCATCCCGCTTATTGTAAGTATGACCATTTTTACCATGTTCATTTTCGACAAAATTTGCTGCGTAAAACTGTACACATGGACAGTCGGAAGTGACATCCATGGCAATTCCGGTTTTATCACTGTATGCGGTTGCGATCAGTCTTCTGTTTCCTTTTGCATAATTGTCTGTCACATAATTGTGGTCATATCCGCCTGTGAATTTCAGCTGCTCAAATTCTGCTTCAATATCCTGCCCAATCTGTTTGGCAGTTCTGAAATCCATGGGAGTCCCTGCAACTTCCTCATACACTCCTGTAGGAATGGAATGACTGTCGGCTACAGGTGTATAATATTTTGCATGGATTGTAAGATACTGATCCATGGCGGTTCCGCTTCCCTCACCATTCAGATTGAAATAAGAATGATTTGTCATATTGGCAACTGTCGGCTCATCGCAGATTCCCTGATAATGGATCCTCAGTTCGTTGTCTTCCGTAAACTCATATTTTACAGACACATCAAATTCTCCCGGGAAACCATTCTCGCCATCCGGACTTATACGGTTAAATATAACACTGTTTTTATCATCGGAAATCTCAGCCACTTTCCAGAGCTTTTTTTCAAATCCGTCAGGACCGCTGTGAAGATTATTGTCATTCTCATTCTGAGCAAGAACTACTTCTTTGCCATTGACAGAGAATTTCGCACCGCCGATGCGGTTTCCGTTTCTGCCGATGGTTGAACCGAAAAAGCATCCATTTACTTCATAAGATGCCAGATCATCATATCCAAGTACTACGTCTGTTAAAGTACCATCTTTATCAGGTACGCAGACCTTAACCAGGATTGCTCCAAAATCTGTCACTTCCGCATATGCCCCGGATTTGTTTTCCAGATGAAAAATTTTTACTGTTTCCCCAGTCTGTAATACACCGAACTTTCTTTCAGAAACACCCATTGTTTCCAACCTCCCGTATCATAAAATAATATTAAATCCAAAAGATAATAAAAAAGAGCCTCTCTACGGCTCATTTTTACAGTTCCCGAAATGCCGTTCCCTTCCCATTGACGCCTAGCCATAGCTAGGTGGGTATCCTCAACAGACCTTCTGTCTTCCGCTGCATAATGACGGCCTGACATCCGGCCTGCGATGTTGGGTTCCCGTTAAAGTCGATGTAGGTTCAAAAAAAGAAGGGGCCTCGTACATTTCAGGATATTCACTGTTTTTAACTGATTTTTATTATACTCCAGTATATGTTCTTTTTCAACATAAAATGTAGAATTAATTATATTTTTTATAATATGGAGATTATCGGTTACTGTTCACACACACTATCCCGCGAGGTGTTTTGGCATGAATATGCCAAAATCCCGAGACATACAAGCCAAAATTCCATTGCCGCAGGCAATCTGGAATGAATTTTGGCTACGTTACTGTGAACGGAGTGAACAGTAACGATTATCGGATTCCAAGGATATCTTTTACTGCCTTTGGCATATCCGGCGCATCTACCACCCGGTTATGAAGCACCGGTGCTGTGCGGATTGTCTCAACTGCCTGTGGAAGTTTCACTCCGGAAAGCGCACTCAGTTCATCAGCCAGTGCAAAATCATCCTTACCGTCTGTATCTGCTCCAAGTGCTTCCATTACACTTCTTGTAAATTTATATGGGCTTGCTGTGGATGCAATGACAGTTGGTGTGGTATCATTGGTATCTTTTACATATTTGTCATAAACACCTGCTGCAACTGCAGTATGGGTATCTATCACATAATGACTGTCTTTGAAGATTTCTGCGATTGTTTTTGCTGTTTCGTCTTCTGTACAGTAATTGCCATAGAAGTCTGCAAGCTGTGCCTTCATGTCTTCTGTGATGGTATACTCGCCGCCTGCAGTAAGAGACTGCATCAGCTCTGCACATTTTTTTGCATCACCGCCTGCGATACGGTAGATCAGACGTTCCAGATTGCTGGAGATCAGAATATCCATGGACGGTGAGGTTGTAAGGATAAAGTCACGCTTTCTGTCATAAGTTCCTGTACGGAAGAAATCATACAGAACCTTGTTATCATTGGAGGCACAGATAAGTTTGTGAACCGGAAGTCCCATCTGTTTTGCATAATAAGCAGCCAGGATATTTCCAAAGTTTCCGGTAGGTACTACCACATTGATCTCCTGACCGTCTTTGATCTTGCCCTGACGTACAAGTGATGCATATGCATATACATAATAAACGATCTGCGGTACCAGACGTCCGATGTTGATAGAGTTCGCAGATGAGAACTGATATCCTGCAGCATCAAGTTCTGCTTCCAGTTCCTTATCATTGAACATTTTCTTTACGGCAGTCTGTGCATCGTCAAAGTTTCCGGTAATTCCCACAACATATGTATTGTTGCCTTTCTGAGTTACCATCTGTTTCTCCTGGATAGGACTTACACCATGTTTCGGATAGAAAACGATGATCTTGGTTCCCGGAACATCTGCAAATCCGGCCATTGCCGCTTTACCTGTATCTCCGGAAGTAGCGGTAAGAATAACAATCTCATTTTTTACCTGATTCTTCTTAGCAGCTGTAGTCATAAGATGTGGAAGAATTGATAATGCCATATCCTTAAACGCAATGGTCGCACCATGATACAGCTCAAGGAAATAAGCTCCGTCTGCTTCATGAAGCGGTGCAATCTCTTTTGTATCAAATTTTTCATCATAGGCATTGTTGATGCAGTTCTTTAATTCTTCTTCTGTAAAATCAGTAAGGAAACATTTCATTACTTCATATGCTGTCTCCTGATAGCTCATCTTTGCCAGCTCATCCATTGGGACATCCAGCTTCGGAATCTCTGTCGGCACAAATAAGCCGCCATCCTCAGAAAGCCCCTTTAAAATAGCCATAGAAGCTGTTACGGTTTCTTCTTTTCCTCTTGTGCTTTTGTATAATACCTGCATGATATTTCCTGCCTTTCCAAAGTTATTCGTAACTGTTCAGTATATTGGCAGTAATAATAAACCGCTGAACAGTTACAGTTATTCATTTCGCCAATTGAGCACATTATAGCATATACTTTAGCAAAATACTATCCTAAATTATTTCTCTTTTTTCTGTCTTTTTATGATTGATTACTATAAATCGAAAATATGGACATATTCTTTTGTTCCCGAAGAATATGTCCATATTTTGAGCAATATTACCGCAATCCTGTTAAATGAGTCATATGAAGAGTATCGTTTATTACGATCCTGTGGAACTTTCTGCTGAATCCGGATAGGTATAAAATTCATGTACGCCGTATTTAAACAGCCTTTTCAGATCTTTCTCAAACCAGGAGACATTCTGGCTTTCAGCTTCAGATTTCTGGATAAAAAACAGTGCTCCTTCTGAATAATCCACACCTTCAAGAGCCTGTCTGACGGCTTCTCTTGTCTCATCTGTAACAGTTACTTCATTGATACGTCCGTCATAAGTCGGCGAAAACTGCGGAACACCATTGGTATTCTGCCATACCACTTCTGTGACTGTATCGGGAAATTCCTTATTCTTTATACGGTTCATGATCACATTGGCAACCAGAATGCGTCCCTTGACATCCTCAGTACCTGCTTCAGCCTCTACAATATGAAGCAATGTATCATAGTCCTCATCCGACATCATCCGGGCACTCTCTGCAAGAGCCGCTGTCCTTGCATCCAACTCATTGATGCTGCTCTCCATAGAAGAGCTGACATCAAATTCTGCCATATTATCTTCAATAACTTTAATTCTCTGACCGACCATTACCTGTTCACAGGAAGTTCCGATACGTGTGACTGATTTTTTAGGAGAAGCTGTATCATTCATTCCGGATACTACTCCTGCAATTCCTGTTGGCAGTACATCTGTTTCGTCAGCATCAGAGGAAAAAGTTTTCTCCCTATTTTCAGAAGCTGCATATACTTTGTTTTTTCCATTAAAATCTGCTATTCTGCCGCCTGCTGCAAACGCAATCGCCGTACAGGTACACACTGTAACCAGTATCAGACTCCGCGCCGGATTGCCGGACTGTTTTGACTCTTTTTTCTGAACTTTCATACTTATCATTCCTTGAGTTTTTTTAATTACAGGTTTTTATGGCTGTAACATTTCTGTAACTTATAAGAAAATTATATTTAATATAATTGATTTTGTCAAGCTTTTTTCATATTTTTGTAACATTTTAGCTTGCAAAAAAGAAAAAAGGAAGGTTCCATCAATGAAATCTCCCTTTAATATATGCTTCATTTTTCTCAATTATTACATTTATTTTTTTCGCCGCAGATCAGGAACATAGGGGTTGGATTATAAAACTCATCTTTCTTTGTATAAATTCTGCTGCTGATACCCAGATCAATGGAGAATCTGTTGATACCCAGTTTTCCCAGTGTCTCCAGATCCCAGGCAGGGCGTACATAGGAACTGATAGGAAGCTGGCGTTTAATTTCCTCGCATTCCTGCATCATGGCATCGCCTACTGTAAAATGAGCATGATTGGCAGGCAGATCAGCAGTATCTGAGAAATCATCTGCACCATAATTGGCATCTGCGTTGATCAGGATTCCTCCCGTTTTCAGCACACGAATCCATTCTTTATATGCTCTTGCTGCATCCGGAAGTGTCCAGGTAAGATTTCTGGACACGATTACATCAAAGGTACCATCAGGAAAATCCGGATTTTCCGCATCCATTACTTCAAACGTACAGGAGGCGTTCTCTTCTTTTGCCAGTTCCCTGGAATGAATGATCATATCCGGTGTCAGATCGATTCCTGTAACTTCATGTCCCAGTTTTGCTAAAAGAATGGAAAAGAAGCCTGCACCGCATCCCACATCCAGAATCCTTAATTTTCCATCAGGAAGAAAAGTCCCGATCTCTTTCAGCCATTTATCAGCCATATCACTGTGAAGCTCAGCTCTTCTCTGTTCCATAAAACTGTCGCTTCTTTTCGCCCAGTAATTTGTGATCTTTTCCTTGCGTTCATCCTTTCTTCTGCTGAAACTGCCATATGCGATCATCGGACCATCCTTAATAACCTGAAGACTTCCCGCCTGATATAGAACCACTCCATTTAAATCGGATAAACTTGTCTCCAGAATATTTCCCTCATAATCCTTAACACAGCCAAGATACTCTCCAACCTTAATGATATCTCCCGGTTTTTTGGCAGGATACCACAGCCCGGATACACTGGCAGACTGATAACGCACATCTTCAATTTCCATGGGATAATAATTACTGTAACTTCTCATGCCATCGTAAACACCCAGCGCACACAGAATATTACGCACATCTTTTCTTGTAGAATGAACCTCCTCCGGACTCCAGCCTCCCATCTGGCCACGTTCGATCAGAACACTGGGAATGCCACATGTGGCAGCATAATTGTAAGAACCACCGGATGCCACATTAGACTTTACCATATAGGGAACATCTGCCTGCTCTGCCATCTTCCTTGACATCTGAACCACATCTTCATCTGCACATCCGGCATAGTAAATATAAGGCGTAAGCTGCTCATAATCATCCCCGCTGTGAAGATCAATATAATAATCTGCTGCACTGTGAAGCTTCTGAACCACCTCATACGCCAGACGGTCCATCCTGGTTCCCTGCGGATTCCCCGGAAATACACGATTCAGATTCTTCTCATCCTCCGGGCAGATACTGCCGCTCCTCTCCTCAAATTCCTTCCTGCACACAGTCTTAACCAGGATCACTCTTCCATGGATCTTCTCAGGCTTCAGTTTATCTGCAAGCTCAACAGCAGCCTGGATTCCCACATATTCTCCTCCGTGGACCGCAGCGGTGATCAGAACTGTCTTTCCGGGATGAGAACCGCAGATTACTGTATAAGGAAGCGAAAACTCACCTCCGCCCAGTTTCAGGAATCCGCTCTTTTTCGTACCCGGAGCAGCACACAGCATGGCATCCTCCAAATCTCTTTTCCTGTCATATCCGCTATCAGAATCACCCATTCCATCATTCTCGGACCAGATATCTTTCTCTTTCTTCACAGCGCTGATCATAAACATCGGCGTAGAATGATAATTCAGCTTCTCTTCCTGACTCCACACCCGCTGCCAGATCCCGGTATCCACTGCCACAGACTCAAACCCGTTCTCCTTCAGAAACTTCCTGTCCCAGGACGGTCTGTTAATAGAAGAAAGAGGCATCTGCAGTGCAATCTTCTCCATTCTGTCAATATCCGTACAGAGGTAATGATCATCCAGATGCTCACTCTCCACACTCTTTCGGTCTTCCTCATAAGACAGGCGTTTCTCCTCATCATAAAGATAACCGTACCAGTTTGCATCGAAATTAAGAAGCTTTCCGCCCGGTTTCAGTACACGACACCACTCTTCATAAGCTCTCTTAGGATCCTTCAGATTCCATGTCAGATTCCTGCTGATCACAACATCAAACACATCATCCTCAAATTCCAGGTTCTGAGCATCCATCTTATAAAAAGAAATCCGCTCACAAAGATTACCGGCATTCCTCTTCGCGGTATCCAACATCTCCTGCGTATAATCAACAGCAGTCACCTTATATCCCGCCTCAGCCAGAATAACAGGAAAAAATCCAGGTCCTGTTCCGATATCCAAAATCTTAATCTCATCCTTCGCTTTCTCCGGGAACTGCCCTTTCAACACCTCAAGCCATGCCCCCTTCTGCATCCCATTCAATTCCTTATGATTAACTTCAGAATACCCCTCAGCCCGGGTAGTCCAGTAACTCTCAATCTCCGATAATAAATCCTTCACCTTATGCCAACCTCCATGCATGCAATTTATAATCATATATGACCAAAATTATATCAAATCCACCCTCCCCCCAACAAGCCCTCCCGGGGGATATATTTCACATCTCAATTCATTTTTATATAAACAAAGTCCTTCTTATAATTCACACTCCACCTTGTATTATATCTTAACCAAAACCAGCGAAGCAGGAGTATAGTCATTCCAGGTGCATTTGCAGGCATCTTAGAGATTCTTAGTCCTCGGAAATCTGCGTTATGAGACGAAAAGTCCCTTGTCTGAGCGATAGCGAGTAATTCCGGACTTTTCGTCTCATGCTTTTAGCGGATTTTCGAGGGCTTAGAATCTCTTAGATACCGAAACCGCACCTGGAATGACTATACTCCTGCTTCGCGTCCGTCCCCTTTTCTAAACAAAAAACAAAGCTGCCATACCCCCAAAAAGAGGATATGACAGCTATATATTTTTACTCAGATAGCTCCAAGAATCTTCCGGGCATTATCAATCCTTTCCTGCGTCGGAGGATTAACCCCCTCCAGTGGATAAGAAAGCCCCAAATTCTCCCATTTAAACTTACCAAGCGTATGATAAGGGAGCACCTCCACTCTCTCCACATTGGAAAGAGTATGGATAAAATCAGCTAACCGGTGCAGATATTCATCCTTATCACTTCCGCCCGGCACAAGCACATGACGAATCCATACAGGTTTTTTCATATCAGAAAGTTCCCGCGCCATCGCAAGAATATTCTTATTGGAATGACCGGTAAGCTTAATATGCTCCTGCTCGTCAATCTGCTTGATATCAAGCATTACAAGATCTGTATACTTCATAAGCTCCAGCCATCCGGAATGCCATGGTTCCTGATCAGTGAAAGGATTTCCACTGGTATCAAGATTCGTATGCACACCCTCTGCCTTTGCCTTCTTAAAAAATTCTGTAAGAAAATCCATCTGAAGCAATGGCTCACCACCGCTTACAGTGATACCGCCTTTGCTGCCCCAGTAGCCCTTATAACGTAAAGCTTTCTTAAGAAGCTCATCTGCCGTATAAAGCTCTCCCTGCTTCATCTTCCAGGTATCCGGATTATGACAGAACTGACATCTCATGGCACAGCCGCTAAAAAAAATCACATATCTTACTCCGGGTCCATCAACGGACCCGAAGCTTTCCAAAGAATGAACATAGCCTTTTATCTGTTTATTATCCATTATATCATCATCCATTAATTACATTCTGTCGTGGCAGGTTCTGGCAATAACGTCTAACTGCTGCTCTCTTGTAAGGTCGATGAACTTAACAGCATATCCGGATACACGGATTGTGAAGTTTGCATACTCTTCTTTTTCCGGATGTTCCATAGCGTCGATCAGTTTCTCTTTACCAAATACGTTTACATTGAGGTGATGAGCGCCCTGATCAAAGTATCCGTCAAGTACATGTACCAGATTCTCTGAACGCTCGTCATCACTGTGTCCCAGAGCATCAGGATTGATTGTCTGAGTATTGGAGATACCGTCAAGAGCATCTTCATAGTCAAGCTTGGCAACAGAGTTCAGGGAAGCAAGAAGACCGTTCTGCTCTGCACCGTAAGATGGGTTTGCGCCAGGAGCAAGAGGTTCACCTGCTTTTCTTCCATCCGGAAGAGATCCTGTAGCCTTACCATAAACAACGTTGGAAGTAATAGTAAGGATAGATGTGGTTGGCTTGGAATCACGGTAAGTATGGATGTGTTTCAGTTTCTCAAGGAATGTAGACAGAAGAGTTGTTGCGATCTCGTCTGCTCTGTCATCATCATTACCATAACGTGGGAAGTCACCCTCAACCTGGAAATCTGTTGTAATGCCGTCTTCATCGCGGATAGCTTTAACTTTTGCATATTTGATAGCGGACAGGGAGTCTACTACATGAGAGAATCCTGCGATACCTGTTGCGAAAGAACGCTCAACTTTTGTATCGATCAGAGCCATCTCTGCTGCTTCGTAGTAGTATTTGTCATGCATGTAGTGGATCATGTTCAGTGTTCCGACATACAGATGAGCCAGCCAGTCCATCATTTTGTCATATTTTGCAATTACTTCATCATAGTCAAGATATTCAGAAGTGATCGGCTGATAATTTGGTCCTACCTGCTGTTTTGTCTTCTCATCAACACCGCCGTTGATCGCATAAAGAAGGCATTTTGCAAGGTTTGCACGAGCGCCGAAGAACTGCATCTCTTTACCTGTCTCTGTAGCAGATACACAGCAGCAGATGCTGTAGTCATCGCCCCATACCGGACGCATAACATCATCATTCTCATACTGAACAGAACTTGTTGTAACAGAAATATTTGCAGCATATTTCTTGAAGTTCTCAGGCAGTCTTGAAGAATAAAGTACTGTAAGGTTTGGTTCCGGAGCCGGTCCCATATCTTCCAGTGTGTGCAGGAAACGATAGTCGTTCTTTGTTACCATGGAACGTCCGTCCTGTCCCATACCTGCTACTTCCAGAGTTGCCCATACCGGGTCACCGGAGAATAACTGATTGTAAGAAGGGATACGTGCAAATTTAACCATACGGAATTTCATTACCATGTGGTCAACAAGCTCCTGAGCTTCTTTCTCTGTAAGAGTTCCGTTCTGAAGATCTCTTTCAATATAAATATCAAGGAATGTGGAAATACGTCCGACACTCATTGCAGCACCGTTCTGAGTTTTGATGGCTGCAAGATATCCGAAGTACAGCCACTGGAAAGCTTCTCTTGCATCTTTGGCCGGTTTGGAGATATCATATCCATAAGATTCAGCCATAACTTTCATGCCTTTCAGAGCACGGATCTGATCAGCGATCTCTTCACGAAGCTGGAAGTCATAACGTCTCATACCCTGACGGTCGCATGCTGCGAAGTCTTTCTGTTTTCCTTCGATCAGAGCGTCGATTCCGTACAGAGCCACACGTCTGTAATCGCCAACGATACGTCCACGTCCGTAAGTATCCGGAAGACCTGTAAGGATCTTGTTGTGACGTGCTACTTTCATCTCAGGTGTGTAGATATCAAATACACCCTGGTTGTGAGTTTTAAATTCATAGTTGTGGAAAACATCTTTAATCTTGTCACTTACTTTATATCCGTAAGTTTCACAAGCCTGCTCTGCCATTTTGATACCGCCGTATGGCATGAAAGCACGTTTCAGAGGTTTATCTGTCTGAAGACCAACAACTTTTTCAAGGTCTTTTGTTTCTTCATCAATATATCCGGGACCATATGCTGTCAGAGATGTAACTACCTCTGTCTCCATATCAAGAACTCCGCCTTTGGCACGTTCTTCTTTCTGAAGTGCCTGGAGCTTGCCCCACAGTTTGTTTGTAGCTTCTGTAGGTCCTTCCAGGAAAGAAGCATCACCGTCATATGGTGTATAGTTCATTCCAATAAAGTTACGTACATCGATTTTTTCTTTCCAACGGTTGCCCTTAAAGCCATTCCACTGTTCGAAATTTTTCATTCTTTTACCTCTTTCTCTAAAATATTTCCGCGCATCTCTCACTGGCCTGGAGTGAGATAATAAAATGTAAATTGTACTTATTTAGGACACTTTTCTGCCCATGCAGTCAGTATACGTAAACATGAGTGTTATGTCAATTAATTTCCTTTATGATTTTAATTAAATACAATTCTGATAGCTTTTCATCGGAGTTTGCTTCTTTATTGTACTTTATCGCGTACATTAAGACTTTTTTGTATTTTTATAAATACAAAAAAATACCGGTCAGGAAGTCCTCTGGACAATCTGACCGGTATCTGATTTTTGATATTTTATGTAAACTATATTATTCCCTGCCAAGCGGATATTAGCCTGACCTGCAGAAGTCAAAAAACAGCAGGACAGAATCGGGCGTGTCGGAACAATCTAACGGTTATTGATCGCTGTTACAAGTGCATCAATAGATGCGCGAATGATATCTGCGTCTACGCCTGCACCCCAGGCAAGCGTTCCATCCGGCTTTTTGATACCGACATAAGCAATAGCTTTGGAACTTGAACTGCGCTCCAGCGCATGCTCCTGATATGTTTCCAGGGAATATTTCAGCTCATATGCCTTCTTCAGTGCATTGCTGACTGCATCAAGACGTCCGTTACCGGATGCCTCTGTAGTGATTGTCTTTCCGCGGAAAGTAGAGGTAACTTTTGTTACAATACCACCATCTTTCTGCTGGAAATGTACTTCATTGATGCTGTATGGTTCTGTGATATTCTCAAAGGTCTGTTTAAACAGATTGAAAATTTCGTCAGGATGAAGCTCTTTATGTTTGTGATCTGAAACAGCTTTTGTGGCATATCCCATTGCCTCACGCATTTTCGGAGGAAGGTTCAGACCGAATTTGGTCTCAAGGATATATCCCACGCCACCTTTACCGGACTGGCTGTTGATGCGGATAACATCTGCGTCATAATTTCTTCCCACATCTGTCGGGTCGATTGGAAGATACGGAACATTCCAGTGATCCGGATCCTTGTCATCTCTCCAGTGCATACCCTTGGCAATTGCATCCTGATGAGAGCCGGAAAATGCGGCAAATACAAGTGCACCACTGTACGGACTTCTTTCGCCTACTTTCATTCCGGTACATTCTTCATATATTTCACAGATATGTGGCATATCAGAGAAGTCAAGTTTTGGATCTACACCCTGAGAATACATATTCATACCAAGTGTAACAATATCTACATTTCCGGTACGCTCACCGTTTCCGAACAGAGTACCCTCGATTCTGTCTGCACCTGCAAGTAATCCCATTTCAGAATCTGCAACACCGCATCCTCTGTCATTGTGCGGATGGAGAGATACGATTACATTCTCGCGGTATTTCAGATTTTCACACATATATTCTACCTGGCTTGCATATACATGCGGCATGGAATGCTGTACAGTTACAGGCAGATTGATGATGCATTTGTTATCTGCTGTAGGCTGCCATACATCAAGAACTGCATTGCATACTTCCAGAGCGTATTCCGGTTCTGTGCCTGTAAAGCTTTCAGGGCTGTACTCAAACTGGAAATTTCCTTCTGTTTCATCAGCCAGTTTCTTTAATAATGCGGCACCATCCACTGCAATCTTTAAGATTTCTTCTTTGGATTTCTTAAATACCTGTTCTCTCTGAGCTACAGAGGTGGAATTGTACACATGTACAATTGCCTTCGGTGCGCCTTTGACAGCTTCAAAAGTTTTGCGGATGATATGCTCTCTGGCCTGAGTCAGAACCTGAATAGTTACATCCTGTGGGATCAGATTCTGCTCGATCAGGGTACGCAGAAATTCATATTCTGTTTCAGAAGCAGCCGGGAAACCTACTTCAATTTCTTTGAAACCGATTTTTACAAGAAGTTTAAAGAATTCAATTTTCTGTTCCAGACTCATCGGAATCACCAGTGCCTGATTACCGTCACGAAGGTCTACAGAACACCAGACAGGTGCTTTGTCCACATATTCTTTTTCTGCCCATTTCATGCATTTAACAGGTGGCATAAAATACTGTCTCTGATATTTGCTTGGATTCATCATTTTTTCTTCCTCCGTTATGTAAATATTATGTTTGGACTGTGGGGATTGACTGTAAAAAGACATAAAAAAATCTTCCATCTCCACAGACTTATCTGCAAGAGACGAAAGATATTATCATCTTACGCGGTACCACTCTTATTTATGAACAATGTCATACACTCATGGGATACGGAATCTCCGGATATCCGGTATTCTTATATCCTCTCCATATAACGGTGGAAACCGTCTGCACCTACTCTTGTATAATTTCAGGCAGCTGCTCAAAGGCGAGTTCCACAATTTCCTTCCACTGCTTCTCAGCAACCAGCAGTTCTCTGTGCTCCGGTCCGGGTGTACTATTCCTTATCATTGCATTTTACTTATAACTTTATTTGGCTTTTTTGAAATGAAATGAACATACGTCTGAATCATTCATTGTAAATATACTACAAACGATTTAACCATATGTCAGTCGGGGCAACAGGATTTGAACCTGCGACCTCACGGCCCCCAGCCGTGCGCGCTACCAAGCTACGCCATACCCCGTAACGCAAGTTAGTATAACAAATTATTTCTGTGATTTCAACTGTTTTTTGAAAAATTCACAAAAATTATACAAATTTAGCAGGAAGAAATTTCATGTACTTTTTTATGTTATAAAATTTCTTCCTGTTTATCCTATGTACAAGCCTTACAATCATCTGTTACAGTTACGCTGGCATGATGGCTTTTTCCAAATTGTCTACACGCATATCCAGTTCAAAAACTTTCTCTCGAGTTTCCTTATTCTCCTTTCTATAGCGAAGCTCATCCATACGTGCATCAAATAGGGCAGATATTTTTCTGTCAATTTCATTTTCCAGTTTAAGTTCTATAGTTTTTACGCTTCCCTTGAGTTGCACAATATCTGATTTCATGTTCGTGATATCTGCCTTCATGTTCGTGATATCCGTCTTCATGTTTGTGATATCTGCCTTCATGTTTGTGATATCCGTCTTCATGTTCGCAATATCTGTCTTCATGTTTGTGATATCTGCCTTCATGTTCGTGATATCCGTCTTCATGTTCGTGATATCCGTCTTCATGTTTGCAATATCTGTCTTCATATCTGCGATATCGTTCTTTACATCGGACATATCATTTTGAAAACCGGCAATGCTTCCCTGTATAGAAAAAAGGATATTTCTCAATTCCGCATCTTCCACATTCTTCCCTCCTCCTAATATATAAGTGTAGGGTTTCAGTACCCAACAGCCAGTTGGGACTTA
>OLQS01001192.1_pt1 | contig 15749 bp, 14 predicted proteins | sample 1672291 | NCBI WGS metagenome assembly OLQS01 (sample SAMEA3136668, study PRJEB25190) | human gut metagenome | biome: human gut; feature: human-associated habitat; material: faeces | place: Austria | collected 2013
AAATTAGCACGGATGTTTGATATGCTTTTAACAATTTTTCTGATAAATTTTTCCAGTTTGTGCTCATAAAACGATTAAAAGGCCATAGGATTTTGCATATTATTTAACAATAATACAAAATTCTACAGCTTCATTTTTGAAAAAGCATGTTATTATTTTAAGATATCAGCATCAGATAAACAATAAATCCATAAAAACCAGATACATGTGAATCAATTAACAACTATTTCTGCTTCCAGATACCGGCCAGTACCCGTGCTTTTAGCTTTTATGTAAATCTCCATCGCAATCCATATGCCGTAATCCATGTGCCTTCATAGGATGTATCCGGTTTTTCCAGACAGCTGTCACTGAAGAATACGGATGCGTCACGGACAAAAAGCGATGCATCGTATATATCCGCCGTGTATTTGTCAGCAGCAGGACGCAGGTTAAGGGCAGTCACCCCCTCAAATATCATTTCAAAATCCCGGCACTGCTGGCTCTGGATCAGGATGGATACGCTCCTTACATCTGCAAGGGGATACATGGATTTATCTGCATTTACATAAGCCCCGCTGACATAATCCAGTCCACGGATAACCGCATCATGGAAACCGCAGACACTGCGCTGAAATGCGTCTGCGTCCTCCTGGGTCATGACATAGTTCCACCCTGGCAGGGCTGTATCCGAATATAACCTATCCTCAAACAGGCTGCCTCTTATCAAGACAGATTCTCCTCGCAGAAGCGCGCCCAGGGTATCCGTATCCTCCCACAGCCAAGGGAACCCTCTGTATTCAAAGAAGAGGATGCTAGGTCCCAGCACATGCCTGTATTCCTCAAACTGCCGGTCTACCTTCCCTGTCTGCTTATAAATCCATCCTTCCGGCCCCTGGGGGGTAACAAGGTTGACAAGAACCGGAAGTTTCTGATCCGATTTGTCCAGATAGTCGAATAACTTCATATATCCCCCATTTCCAAAGGGGACCGATACCAGATATTTTTCATAGTATCCTGTGTTGATTATGGCATATACCTCTGACTGGAAGCAGATTCCTGATTGTTTATCATATACACGTACCCTCATAATATCACCCTTATTCCCAATACCATCTCTATGTCTCCCTTAAAACCCAATCATGGCCCCGCCGTCCACCACAAGGCTTGTCCCCGTGACAAACCTGGATGCGTCTGAGGCAAGGTATAAGGCAGCCCATCCAATATCCTCGGGCTGTCCGAACTTCTTCATGGGGGTCCTCCCGATAATCCGTTGCGCCCTCCCGGGGTCGTCTGCATTGGAATACCTCAACATCGGCGTATCGGTCCATCCCGGGACAATCGCATTAAACCGGATGCCTGTGCCTGACAGTTCTGATGCAAAGGAACGCATCATGCCCAGCGTACCGGACTTGGCCATGGAGTATCCCAGCACGCCGGTTACACCGATGAACCCTGTCTCTGAGGAAAGGAATATAACGCTGCCGCCCTTCATGTGGGGTACGGATGCCTTTGTCAGAAGGTAACCCGCCTTTAAGTGCACGTCAAAAAGGCGGTCAAGGTCTTCTGCCTCAAAGGAAAGCGCAGGCTTTTTTATCTGTATGCCTGCATTGTTGATAAGGACATCCATCCCGCCAAACCTGTGTACAATGGAATCCACCAGCACGGGAATCCCCTCAAAATCAGTAATGTCACAGCGGATATAATGGGCGCGCTCCCCAATTTCCCGGCACGCATGTTCCAGTTCCTCTTCCCTTCTCCCAACCAGGACCACGGTGGCATTGGCACCGGCCAGGCACTGGGCCATGGAAAAACCAAGACCGGTTGCCCCGCCTGTGATGACGGCAACCTTTCCCTCCAGGTTAAATATGTCGATATATGATTTCATGGCGCCTCCCTTATATACTTTCATTTATGTTGATAAACCTGATTATACAGAAGGCCGCCTGCAAACGCAAGCGGCCTTCCTATCGTTCATGTCCCATATTCTGTTTTTGCTTACAGATATGACTTCAGCAGCTCCACCTTATCAAGCTTCTCCCAGGGAAGGTCCAGATCATTGCGGCCAAAATGTCCATAGGCAGCTGTCTGCTTATAAATCGGGCGGCGGAGATCCAGCATCTTGATGATACCGGCCGGGCGGAGGTCAAAATTGGAACGGATGATTTCCACCAGCTGTTCATTGCTCAGCTTTCCTGTGCCGAAAGTATCTACCATGATGGAGGTTGGGTGGGCCACGCCGATTGCATAGGACAGCTGGATTTCACACTTGTCGGCCAGTCCGGCTGCCACGATATTCTTCGCCACATAACGGGCTGCATAGGCAGCGGAACGGTCCACCTTGGTGCAGTCCTTGCCGGAAAACGCGCCGCCGCCGTGACGTGCATAACCGCCGTAGGTATCCACAATAATCTTACGTCCGGTCAGGCCGCTGTCTCCCTGGGGTCCTCCAATCACAAAACGTCCGGTGGGATTAATGAAGAACTTGGTGTTCCCATCCACCATGTCCTGAGGAAGGATTTCGTCAAAGATGTATTTCTTAACATCCGCATGAATCTGCTCCTGGGACACGCTCTCATCATGCTGGGTGGAAAGTACCACTGCATCCAGGCGCACCGGCCTGTCATTCTCATCATACTCCACCGTAACCTGGGACTTGCCGTCCGGACGCAGATATTTTAATGTGCCGTCCTTGCGCACCTCTGTCAGCCGTCTGACCAGCTTGTGGGCCAGGGAAATGGCATATGGCATGTACTCTTCAGTCTCATTGGTGGCAAAACCGAACATCATTCCCTGGTCGCCTGCGCCGATGGCATCCAGCTCCTGGTCGGACATCCTGTTTTCCTTTGCTTCCAGAGCCTTGTTCACCCCAAGGGCAATATCCTGGGACTGCTCGTCAATGGCGGTTATCACGCCGCAGGTATCGCAGTCAAATCCGTATTTTGCACGGTCATATCCAATCCCCCGTATTGTCTCCCGGACAATCTTCTGGATATCCACATATGCATTGGTCGTAATCTCACCCATTACAAGTACTAAGCCTGTTGTGGCAGCTGTCTCACAAGCCACGCGGCTCATGGGGTCCTGGGCCATAAGAGCGTCCAGGATGGCGTCGGAAATGGCATCGCACATTTTATCCGGATGTCCCTCGGTTACGGATTCAGATGTAAAAAGTCTTCTCTCCATATTATTCATGTTCTCCTTTTCTCTGAAATAAATCATTCTGTTACCTGGTTCCTGCAACACATATCCTTTACAAAAAATAAAGTCCGCAGCAATTGCGGACTTGAAAATAACAAAAAATCTTCAAATCCTCTTATTGCTCGATCAAGCATGCATGAAACAGTGCACACTCCTCGCTCAGGCTGGCACCTTCCGGCCCTTTTGCACATCAATACTGACATACTCAACCGGGGTTGCCGTGACTTCACAGGTCCTTTGTACCTCCATCACTCTGAATAAGGGATATATACGAACTATATAATTGTAAATCATGTTACCCTCCATATATTAATCCATTTATACATGCATGTCAACACCTATTTGTGATAAAATAAATCAATTTAAATATGGTGGAAAAATATAGGAAACTGAACTAAAATATACATATATCAAAAATAATCCAAGCAGGAGAAGTCATATGGCAATTATCGGTATTGATCTTGGAACCACCAACAGCCTGGTATCAATCTGGAGACACGGAAAGGCAGAGCTGATTCCCAATTCCCTGGGAACATTCCTGACCCCCAGCGTGGTCAGCATGGATAAGGACGGCACTCTGTGGACAGGCACGGTTGCCAGGGAAAAGATGCATACCCAGCCGGAACGCAGCGCTGCCTCCTTTAAGAGGCAGATGGGCACTGCCCACGATTTCCGGCTTGGGAACCACATATTTAAGGCTGCCCAACTCTCTTCCCTCATATTGAAGCAGCTTAAACTGGATGCGGAAGCATATCGGGGGAACCGGTGGAGGAAGCTGTCATCAGTGTGCCTGCTTATTTTAATGACGAGCAGCGCTTTGCAACCAAACAGGCCGGACAGCTGGCCGGACTTAAGGTGGAACGTCTGGTCAATGAACCATCTGCAGCAGCCCTGGCCTGCCGGAACCAGACCGGGGAAGATGACTCCCAGTTTCTGGTAATTGACTTTGGCGGCGGCACCCTGGACGTATCCGTGGTGGAGTGCTTTGAGCAGATCATCGAGATACAGGCCGTGGCTGGCGACAACCATCTGGGCGGCAATGATTTTGATATGTTAATTGCTGAATATTTCTGCGGACAGCATGGACTGGATTATGAATCCATGACCATGTCTGAACAAAACCTTCTGCTTAAAAAGGCGGAGCAATGCAAACGGGAACTTACGGCCAGCCAGGCGGCCATGATGAATTACCTGTACAGGGAGAATGAGCTTGGGCTTTTCCTGACAACAGCGGACCTGGTACGGATTTGCGCTCCCCTCTTTAAACGTCTGGAAAAGGTGGTATTCCACGCCCTGTCTGATGCCGGATAGACCGTGGAGGATATTGACCAGATTGTCCTTGTGGGCGGGACCTGTAAAATGCCAGCGGTCCAACAGTATATCGGACATTTCCTTCACAGGGAGCCGTTCCTTGCCGGACAGCCAGATGAAATCATTGCTCTGGGGGCCGGTATCTATGGGGGGATTAAGGAGCGCAGATCTGATATAAAAGATATCATCCTCACGGATATCTGCCCCTTTACCCTGGGGATCGGAATCATTGACAGAAATAATGGCAGGGACCATATCATGTCACCCATCATTGAACGGAATTCGCCCCTGCCCACCAGTAAAAGCGGTTTTTATGTCACCACCAGGGACCTGCAGACAGATATCGGCATCCTTGTGTTCCAGGGCGAATCCATGCATTGCAGTGAAAACCTGTTTTTAGGCGAATTAAACCTGACGGTTCCGCCTGCCCCCAATGGCCAGGAAGGCGTGGTGGTCCGTTTCACGTATGACATCAACGGTATTCTGGATGTGGAGGCTGAAAACAGGCATGGGGATGTGGTGAAAAAACTGATCATGAATGAACGTATCCGGATGGACAGCCAGGAACTGGATGAAAAAATGCAGGAACTGGAACAGCTGAAACGTCCTGCCAGGGAACAGGCCGTCAACCAGCTTGTATTCTCCAGGGGAGAACGGCTCTACATGGAACTGCTGGGTGATGACCGCCAGGTAATCCTGAACCTGTTAAACTGGTTCTCAGGCGTCCTGGCAGCAGGCAGTCCCGCAGCCATTGCTGCCGCCCGGAAGAACATCCGGAAGAATTTGACCGGCTTCATAAGGCTTATACGGCGGCGGTTAAGGCGGCGGCGCGGATTCCGGCGGACACGCCTACTATGGCTCCTGCCAGGGAACAGGCGGCCATCCCAGATATCTCCCTGCTGGTGGAGCAGGGCATGGAGCAGGAGTTAAACGCCTCATGCAGTAAGCTTTTAGAAAGCCTAAAAAAACTCCATGGCTCCTTTCCCAAATCCGTTGACACCAATGGGGAGGATTTCACAAAAGCCCTGATGCGTCTGGAAGAATGGTATGAATCCCCAGGGTTCAAACTGGCTGGATGGGAACCTGATTTCCTTAAACAGCTGGACCAGTGGCTCAGTGCCAACAGGAGCAATATCAACCGGGCGGAGGCGGTTGCTTTGTACAGGGCCTACCGGTTCAGGCAGTATAAATCCCCCTCCTATCCCGTCGTTCCCCATATGGATAATGTCCATTTGGAAATAATGCAGCATGCATACCGCTATGAAAAGGATATGGCTGCCATGGCGGACATGCCGCCGCTGCCCAAAGCAGATAACCAGGAAGCCAGGTCCCGCCGGCAGCCCTGGTCCCGTTCCCAGCGGATACTGTCCAGCCTGATACTTTTATTCGTGGTCATCCTTATAAAGGGTATTTCCATGGCCCCCAGCCGCACCAGCAATCCTTCCGATGTACAGAAAATAATAAACGAAATAAAGAAAAATCCTCCCCAGCCCCTGTCAGGCCCTGATTCATCGGAACTGGTCAGGGAGATTGACAAGATACTGACGGAAACAAAAGCCTCCGACATGCGCCCTGCCGGTAATATCCTTTCGTACAGCGGTGAAACCTCCCAAAACATGTCCCAACCTTCATCTCCTAAAAAATGGATATACGATGGTTTCGGCCCCATCACACGCCCGGAGAATCTCCCTATAATTCCTGAAGAGTACGCATTTTACGGTAAGAATAACCTTACAACGGTCTATAAGGGAAGCTTCTCCAGCATCCATACCTATCCATCCGCATCCCCGCTGACCGCAGTCATGTCCGGTATTGTAGATATTCATGTGGACAGCTCTTACTTCGATCAGGAGGATGAGACTGACGGGGTTTATTTCTACAATATGAAGTCCTTAGGTGAAGCTGATATACCGTTTCCGCTATGGGTAATTCCTGTCCAATCCTCCTCGGATGACGTCACCCGCTATACCGTAGGAGGATGCGGATATTGGGCCGAAGCCCTTTTATACGCCGCATCAGGGCAGGGGATTTCAGGGTTCACATGGTACGACCAGGATTACGCGTCCCATCTGGTTCTCAAATGGGACTCTGTGGGCACCCTGCCTGAACTGGCGCAACGCCTTCTAAAGACATGTGACAGTTACTATGGATACATAGGAGGACAATCCCCAGACATGAATCTGACCATCATCATCGGACCGGATGCAGATACGGCCATAAGACAGCTGCAGGCAGTCACTGCGCCTTTAGAGGAAGAGCTTACCTCTGTAACAATCACAGAAGATGAACAGCTTACCCGGTGCGGGGCAGGTCCGGTTCCCATGACAGCGGACGGCAGCATTTCCCATGACCTTCCCCTCTATGACAGTTCCGTGCGCTGGGTCGTGCGGATGCGCATGGAAAAGGATGGAACCAATGAAGGATTCCATCCCGGACTGACCAGCCAGGAAGCGCTGGACCAGATATTCAATCATATCAATGGCCTGGACTGGGTGCTGTCCCGGTATGAAATTAAGGATACCTAAGCTAATACAGCATTGCCCATTCCGCCAAAAGCAGTCTGGTTCATTTTCTGCTGCAGGTCTTCCCTTATCTGCCGGAAATCCTGGGACACCAATTGCTTGTCCTTTACCAGGCACCGGCCTGCCACGAACACATGCCTTACATTATCTGCACGCGCACTGTACACAAGGGCCGAATAAGGGTCATACACAGGAAACATGTTGGGCGAATCCGTTTCCACCACCACCAGGTCCGCCTCTTTTCCCGGTTCCAGGGATCCGGTCAGCGGGTCCAGGCCCAAAGCCCCGGCTCCCCATATGGTTGCCATTGAGACTATGTCCTTTGCAGGAAATGCACTCCTGTCCCCGGTCTCATTTTTGTGGAAATTTGCGCAGAACCTCATCTGTGTAAATAAGTCCAAGGTATTGCCGCTGGCCGGTCCATCCGTGCCAAGCCCCACGGTCATCCCATGTTCCAGCATGGAACTTACCGGCGCCACACCTTTGGCCGCCTTAGTATTGGAGCCGATGCAGTGGGCCACGCTGCTGCCGGACTTTGCCATCAGGCTTATATCCTGCTCCGTAAGGCGTATGCTGTGTGCGCACAGGGTATGGCTGTCAAGGACCCCCAGCCGGTCCAGATATTCTATGGGCGTACATCCATATTGTTCCTTCAGGTACGTCATTTCATAATCCATCTCAGCCACATGAAGGGTAAATGGCACGCCGTATTTATGATTCACCTCATGGATTTCCTGAAGCGTGCTGCTGCCGCACGTTGTTGTTCCGTGGGGCGCAATACAGCCCTTTATCCGCGGGTGGTTCCTGTAACGCTTAATCAGCTCCTCCCCCAGCATAATGGCTTCCCGGGGCGTCCTTGCATCACAGGATGCTTCCTCCATCACGGTCTCTCCGGCAATCCCCCTGATTCCCATCTGATCCATGACCTCTGCCACCGCATCCTCAAAATAATACATATCCATGACCGTGGTGACACCGCTTAAAAGAAGCTCGCAGACAGCATATCTGCTGGAAAGGCCGGCCAGCTCCCTGTCCATTGCCCTGGACTCCATGGGCAGGAGGAAAACCCGAAGCCTGTCCTTACAGTCATCCCCCAATCCCCGGAAGGGGATCATTCCCATATGGCAGTGTGTATTCACCATGCCAGGCATGACAATGCCATGTTCTGCATCTATGATGGAAATGCCCTCCTGCCTGCTGCCTCCCCACCCTGTCATACGGTGCTCCAGCGCCTCCATGGGGCCGACCTCTGATATCCTGCTGCCCTCCAGGACTACATATCCCTCCGGATACATATCCATATCCCGGTTCATGGTAATAATGATGCCATTGGTGATGACTGTCTTCATCTGATAACAACTCCCTTATTCAATATACTCCTCAATGAGGGGAACCGGTTCCTGGGTCCTTACGTCTAGCAGCCCGTAATCGGTCAGCTTCAGTTCCGGGGATACCGGAAGCCCAAGGGTGGACATGGACATGATTTCATTATTGTTTTCATATCCCAGGTTCCTCATTACCTGCCTGACCCTGCCCAAATCAGACGCCAGTTCTTCCACCGGGCCGTCATATAGGATGCCGCCCACCGGAAGCCTGGCCTCAGCCGTCACAAGCCCATGTTCAGCAGCCGCATAACCGCCCTGCAGCTCTATGATCCGGTTCTGTGCCGCCGCCATATCCTGCTCACAGGTTCCCAGTACCAGCAGGTTGTGGCTGTCGTGGGACCAGGTTGTTGCAATGGCTCCCGGCTTCTTTAACGCGCCCTCCGCCAGTCCAAAGGAAATGTTCCCGTTCTTCCCATAACGCTCAAACATCACTGCCAGGGACAGACCTGCCGCCTTCCAGCATATGACGCCGTCTTTCACATCCAGCTCCCTGACTACCCTGGAGGTGAATGTGCCATGGGTCTGGATTTTCATCACATTTACTTTGACTCTGGAACATGGTTTATCCGTCTTCAGGAGGAAGTCCTCTGCCATGGCCCTGTTACAGTTTACGGAATGGTAAAATGCTTCAGGTATGGATGCATCTCTTTTTCCGGCGGGCTTTTCTGCATTTCCCACTGATGCACCTACCGCTCCTGCCGCATCCGCCGCTCCTGCCTCATCCGCCTCTCCTGCCCTATGGGCTCCATATCCCGCTCCCCAGCGTTCCCCATACACCAATTCCCCCCGCTTAAACACCGCCGCCGGCTGAAAGCGTTCCAAATCCCGAAGCAGCACAAAGTCCGCCAGCTTTCCAGGCCCGATCATCCCCCGGTCATCCAAGTGCATCCGCCTTGCCGGGGTAAATGTTGCGCAGTAGATTGCCTTTTCCACAGGCATCCCATTCTTAACCGCATGGCCTACTATCTGGTTTAACTGTCCCTTTAAAAGCTGGTCCGGCATGGTATCATCCGTGATGAGGGCTACATTTTCATAAAGACCATGGCGGCATACCGTGTCCACCACCTCCGGCGTCAGGGACTTATGCTGCAATTCCATGAACATTCCCATATCTGTTTTTTCCAGCACGCCCCCAGGCGTCTGCTGGGTATGGTCCGCGTCCACCCCTTCATAGATAAAACGGCAAAGGTCCTCACCGCTGATTTTGGGACAATGGCCCTCAATCCGTATGCTGTCCCGGATATCCCTGCCCCTGCAGATACCCACCAGCCGTTTGATTAACGTATCACCATCCGATGTCAGGTCCTTAAAATTCATGACTTCCCCAAGACACAGCACCCTGCCGTCACGCAACAGCTCCCTGACTTGCTCCTCCCCAATCCCTGCGCCCGATGTCTCCAGGCTGTCATTGGTGGCCGGCACGCTGGAAGGGATGGCATAAAATATATCCAGCTTTGTCTCCTGCCCCATGAACCACTGAATGCCGTCCATCCCAAATACATTGGCAATCTCATGGGCATCAGCCACAACGGTTGTAACGCCGTAAGGCAGGGTGATGCGGGAAAATTCTGCCGGGTAAGTCATGGAACTTTCAATATGCATATGGATATCAACCAGCCCCGGAATCATATACATTCCGCTGCCGTCAACCATTGTCACGTCCGGATAGCAGATTGCAGGGGAAACCGCGTAAATCTTTTCCCCTGCAACCGCAACATCCCTTTTCTCAAAGCACTGCCTGTATGTCATGAAAACCCAGGCGTCCTTTACCACGAAATCAACCTTCATAGCCACTCTCCAGGGATCCTTATTCTTCTAACCTAATACCTGCTGTATGTTTATAGCATGGAGCTAATTATTAATAATACGGTTCCACTGGTCAATCCAGCTGTTTAACTGCGGATTCACAAAGGAGTAATCCAGCACCTTTGCATTGGCGGCCTTGGGGCCGTATGTCATGTTCTTAGACTCTTCTTCCGTGAATTCAACCTTTTTGTTGGTGGGCGCCTCGTTCAGGGCCTTGCCTGTCTTGGCCTGAAGCTCAGGACTTAAACGGTAGTTGAGATATTCATAGGCCAGATCCTTATTCTTACAGTTCTTGGTAATGCTGATGGTATTAAAGTTAGCATACGTAATGTCCGGCGTCACATAGACAAGGTCCGGGTTAGCTGCCTGGATGGTAGGAACACCAAAATCACCCACAACCGCAACCGCCACTTCACCGGAAGTAAACATATTAATCAGGTCGGCGGACTTGGCGTATGTCTTAACCAGATTCGGCTTTAACTCTTCCAGGGCCTTAAATGCAGCCTCTGCGTTGTCGCTCTTAATATCCACACCTGCATGGTCGCTTGCCATATATACCATGGCCGGTCCGAAGGTGGTGGTGATTTCCGGAATGGAAACCATGCCTTCCAATCTGGAATCCCACAAATCATCAAAGCCCTTTATCTCAAAATCAACTGCATCCGGATTGTACATGATGCCGATGCTGTTAATGGTGTAAGCCACGCCCTGTCCTGCATCCGCCATGGTTTTGGCAGCCGTAATCATATCGGCCGCATTCTCAATCTTACTTAAATCAATATCCTCGAACAGCCCTTCCTCAATCCCCTTTGCGGTCATGGCCTGTGACAGTTCAATCACATCAATGCTGGATTCACTGTCAGCAGCCAGCTTGGTATAACGGTCATTGGTCCCGCCTGTCTCTGTAACGATTTCACAGTTAAATTCCTGCTCAAAGGGAGCATAGACCTCTTCCGCGGAAATATCCTCGCTCAGTCCATAGGTGGAAAGCACCAGCTTCTGCTTTCCGTCCGAAGCCGCCTTCGTATCCCCTGTGGATGCGCCGCCTCCGCAGGCGGTCAGGGTCAATGCCGCGCAAAGTACCATTGCAATTGTCTTTTTCATAATAATCTCCTTTTACTTCCCTACATAGGGTTTATTTATATACTATCTGCGTACCAGGACCAGTTTATCCTTTGGCAGATACAGCCTGATTTCCTGGCCTTCCCTGAACAGGTTGGAAGTATCCATATTGACCTTCAGCACCCCGGCCGCCGTATTCACCTCATACTGATAACTCTTTCCCAGGAAGGTGCGCACGCCCACTGTCCCTGTGAGGACATTTTCCTGCTGTCCCTGCTCTGCCAGACATATATCATCCGGACGGATGGTGCCTGCAAATGCCTCCTCTTCGCAGTCCATGTCCACCTCGAACCGGCTGCCGTCCGGCACCCGGTAGACGTGTACACCGTCCCGTTCCATCTCAAGGAAATTCTCAAACCCGATGAACCTTGCCACGAACTCGGTTGCAGGTCTTCTGTAAATATTCTCAGGTGTGTCAAACTGCTCTATGACGCCGTTGTTCATGACAGCCACCTTATCGGATATGGAGAAACATTCCTCCTGGTCATGGGTGACGAACAGGGTTGTGATACCAAGCTTTTTCTGAAGGCGTTTTATCTCCACCCTCATGCTGAGCCTAAGCTTTGCGTCCAGGTTGCTTAAAGGCTCATCCAGCAGCAGGAGCTTGGGCTCAATCACAAGCGCCCTGGCCAGGGCCACCCTCTGCCTCTGTCCGCCTGACATCTGCTTTGGAAATCTCTGTGCAAGCTCAGTCAGTCCGCAGACCTCCAGAATATCCTTTACCTTTTTATCAATGGTTTCCTTGTCCATTTTCCTGGTACGAAGCCCGAAGGCCACATTATCATACACGCTCAGATGGGGAAACAGGGCATAGCTCTGGAATACCAGGCCAAAATTCCTCTTGTGCACAGCCACCCTGGTCATATCTTCCCCGTCCAGGGTAAAGGTCCCGCCCTGAGGGTCAATGAATCCCGCCACCACCCTGAGGGTCGTGGACTTGCCGCAGCCGCTTGGCCCCAGAAGGGATACCAGTTCCCCCTTTTCCACCTTAAGGTCAAGGCCTTTTAAAATCTGCTTCTTTTTATCGTAGCTGACATCAATCTGATTAAGGGTCATAAATGCCATTTTCGTCATCCTCCTATTTAGCCAGGGCCGCGATGCCCAGTGTCCTGTCAATAATTACCATGATGATTACGGTTGCTGCCATGAGAAGCACGGATACGGCAGAAACAGTAGGGTCATAATTATATTCAATATAGTTCATGAGGGTGGAGGGGAAGGTGCTGACTCCCGGCCCTGACAGGAACATGGATACAGGTATGTTATTAAAGGAGTTGATAAATGCAAGCATGAAGGCGGATGAGATTCCCGAAGTCACATTGGGAAGAACCACCTTGAAAAATGCCGCCTGCTTGGGGCATCCCAGACTCCAGGCCGCTTCCTCAATGGAGAAATCAAACTGTTCCATGGAAGACCCCACCACGCGGATGACATAGGGAAGCGTTACCATGAAATGTCCGGCCAGAAGGCTTACAAACACCGGTATCCTCAGTGTAAGGATTAAAAACTGGTACAGGATGAAGCCAATCACGATTCCCGGCACAATGGTGGGCGACAGGAAAATGGACTTAAGCATCTGTTTCCCCTTTACATTGGAGCGGGCCAGGGCATAGGCTGCCGGGATACCCACAAGCAGCGCGATAAGGGTTGCCAAAAGCGCCACCTCCAGGCTTGTAAGGAAGGAACGGCGGAAGGATTTCAGCGCGAACACATTGGCAAACCATTTAAAGGAAAATGATTCAATGGGAAAGGTAATGGCGCTGCCGCCGCCAAAAGCCGTAATGGTAATGATTACAAGCGGAATCACCAGAAATGCAAATACCAGGACCGCATATACGGTGAGCAGTTTATTCTTACGCATAATTCCCTCCCCTCCTGTCCAGCCGTAATGCCAGGGCATTAAAGCCCTTGATGACGCCCAGTGTAACTATGATCATTATGAATGCGATTACAGACGCCCCGGTCCAGTCTCCCACGGACATGGCCCTCTGGTATATCAGGGTAGCCATCACCATGTTGCTGTTGCCTCCCAGAAGCTGGGGCGTGGTGTAGGCTGTCAGCGTCCCTGTGAATACCAGGATGCCGCCCACAATGATTCCCGGAAGGCTCATGGGGAAGATGACCTTCATGAACGCCTCCATCCGGGCAGCGCCCAGGCTCTGTGCTGCTTCCATCATATCGTCGTCAATATTTTCCATGACGCCTGTAACCGTCACAATCATCAGCGGCAGGAACAGATAGATGGAACCGATGATGATTGCAAAGTCCGTGTACAGAAGCTTGGCTGGTTTATCCACAAAACCAGCTGCCAGAAGAAACTTATTCACAATTCCATTGCTTCCCAGTATGTTTATCCACGCAAAGCTCCTGATTACGGAGTTGGTCATCATGGGAAAAATGGATAACGCCAGCAGCAGCCCCCTGTACTTTTTAGGGCAGCGGCTGATAAAATATGCCGTAGGGATACCTCCCGCCATACAGAAAGCAGTGGTAATCACGGCAATCTTAACCGTGCGCAGGAATATTTTCATATAATACCCGTCCCGAAAAAAATCCGTGTAAAAACTGAACGGATAATCTCCTGAGAAAATACTTGGCGCCAATACCCGCAGCAAGGGGATGGCAAGGCACACCAGCAGGATGACAAGGCCGGGTACCAGCATGATTAATGCACTGCTCTTTTTCATGATTTTCACGCTCCATGATGAATCACAACAGTTCCGTCCGGACTGTTATGCTGAATCAATAGATTTATTAAGGTTACTTATTTTAGACTTTACGTTTATTATAAAAAGTAATATAATATACGTCAAATATATAAATCCTATATTTTTTATGCAGTAAAGCTATATTCACCTGTTTTTTTACAAATCATTTCCGTTTATTTACAGAAATGCCCTGTCAGGAGGATTTTTATGGAACTAAAAGAAGCACGCTATATTCTGGCCATTGCCAGGCAAGGAAGCATTGGAAAGGCCGCCGAATCCCTGTTCATTTCCCAGCCCTCCTTAAGCAAGTATCTTAAGAACCTGGAAAACCAGCTGGGCGGTCCGCTTTTTTACCGCAGGGACAACTGCTACACCCCAACCTATATGGGCGAACGATATCTTCACTATGCGGAGCAGATTGCTGCTTACGGGGAGCAGTGGGACCGGGAGTACGAGGACATCAGCCACAGGAAATACGGACGTCTCAATATAGCCATCCCCATCATGATGGGAAGCACCATCATCCAGCCCACCCTGATGGAATTTCACAGCCGCTACCCTCATGTGACCATCAATGTGATGGAAGCCGTTAACTTCATAGCCGAGACAAGCTTAAAAGACAATTCCATTGACCTCACCTTTTATAATGTCCATGTATTCCCCAAATTATTGGACTATGAGGTCATGCAAAGGGAAGAAATTGTATTAATTTTATCCGCAGGGCATCCTCTGGCCTCCAAGGCAGTGGATAAACCTGGCTTTAAACACCCCTGGATAGATTTAAGCCTGTTTTCCAGGGAGAACTTCATCCTGCTTTATCCGGACCAGAACACAGGCGGCATTGCCCTTAAATTGTTTAAGGATTACGGTATGGACCCTCCCGTGCTGCTGCACACACGCAACAGCGAGATGTCCATCAAACTGGCCATGGAAGGGCTTGGGATTGCATTTGCGTCGGAAAGCTACTATCATATGGCCGCATCCCATGGCAGCCATCCCTCCCTCTGCCTGTCCATAGGAAAATGCCCCATTGTCACAACAACCATTGCTGCCTATCCAAAGGGGCGGTATCTGCCGCAGCATGCACGGGATTATATGGAAATCATACGGGAATATTGCGCGCGGAAACTGTAGACTATAGGCGGATAGGGTTATAAATGGCTGGACAGAAAATAATTATCAACAGTCAGCCTGGGTTATTCTACCCCAAAAGGAAAAAAGTCCCCCCGGAGAGCGGCAACTCTCCGGGGGGTCCTTATGTGACATAATGCACATACTATCTTCTTTTCACTTTCATAATAAATCGGCCGCCTGGTTTTGTCAATGCCCCTGATCCGCTCCTTCCTGTTCACCCCTTCAAAAGCATGGTATAATAACCCAGGACTTTATAAAAGGCTGTCAGTTCCTCCTCCGTACAATACTGCGTAAAGAAGTCCAATGTATTCTTTAAGTTCCTGGCATCATACATCTTATGGGCCAGGCTGAGTTCTACCCCCTTACTGGTAGGATACAGATGGACATTTTTATTATTATTACCTTCCTTTTTCTTTATGATATAGCCATTCTCGTCCAGGTATTTAATCACCTGGGATATGGACCCCTTGGTCCTGACCCATTCTTCTGCCAGTTCCGTAACCGTGATTCCCGGATGTTCCTCTATATCCGACATGATATGTACACTCAGCATATTGACCTTTTCACCTGTACCGTAATCC
>OLQS01001212.1_pt1 | contig 15543 bp, 15 predicted proteins | sample 1672291 | NCBI WGS metagenome assembly OLQS01 (sample SAMEA3136668, study PRJEB25190) | human gut metagenome | biome: human gut; feature: human-associated habitat; material: faeces | place: Austria | collected 2013
CTCCAGGAGCTTCTTCAAAAATACAAGTGCCATCCGGTACTGCTCGGTCTTTTATCCAATATGGACTCTGCTACGAAGATACCGGTGAGTACGGCAATGAAAGAAATCTATGATTTTTATAAACTTTATAGAAACCGTGACCTGGAGGAAACGGACTGGAAGAATGTGACCACCATGGCAGCAAAGCTGGATGAAAAATGGAAGGAGAATCCGTGGGTCAGACAGGTACTTCTGGATATGGTAGGGCTTCTGGACTCTGATGATCAGGAATTGAAAAAGAAGTAGCTGCGGAAATGGAAAAAGCACAGCAGGCAGCAGCTTAAAAGGGAGGAACCACGGATGATCGAGAAACTTGTAAAGACGGCGGTCGAGATTAACCGCCTTGCAAACCATTACAAGCAAGGGAGGAATACGGCGGCACTTCGGAAACTGGCAATGGAACAGGGCGTTTCAAAGGAAGATGCGGATGCATTCATTGCCGGAACACGATACTGTTTCAAACAGATACCGGTAAGCCAGAAGAACTACCAGACTTCCACAGAAAAGTTAAGTGAAGAGATGCTGGTCTTAAAGGATCCAGAGTTTGCTTCCGTGATCGGTACCTATCTTTTAAACCAGGCGAAAGAAGATCAGGAACTGGACCAGCTAATCCTGCAGCCACATAAGTCGTTACAAAGATGCATGGATTACATTCTGGAAAAAGCTTATCAGGCTGCATTGGAACGGGCAAAAAAGAAGGGACGTGACAAAATCCCGGAGCGTTCCGGAATCGGGATTGCACATACAGAAGTATTTGCCTGGGCGAATCAGTATTTTTATGTGGATGACCTGAAAAAAGTCCAGGAAAAAGAGAAAAAAGAAAAGGAAGAAAACCGGAAATCGTGGGAAAAGATAAGCGCGGAAACGGCGCGGTCCGGCGTCTCCCATAATAAGAATGCAACTAAAAAGAAAGAGGTTTCGGAAAAAACGGATGGAAATGGATGCAGTACTACAAAGACAAAGAAATCTGAAGAATCGGAGCAGCTTTCTTTATTTTCATTTTAGGAGGAGAAACGGATGATCGCATACAAAGGATTTGAAAAAGACCTGGTATGCAGGGGTTATCAGTTTACAAAGGATAAAGTACATGAGACGGACCAGGCAAACTGCCGGGAAAATGGGTTCCATTGTGCAGAAAATCCGCTGGACTGTCTTTGCTATTACCGGGACTGGAAAAACTCCGTTTATTATCTGGTGGAAGCCTCGGGGGATCTGGATGAAGACGGTGCGGATACCAAGATCTCCTGTACCAGGCTGCGCCTTTTAAAAGAACTGGATTTTAAAAGGTTTCTGCTTCACGGTGTCGCATATATGGAAAAACACCCGGAGCGTCCCTGGAACCAGTATGTACAAAAAGATACCGGAACCAGTTACAACGGTTTTGCCATTGTACGTGGAAAGGCTCCGTCTGCCAGAGGAAAAAAGCAGGATCTTCTGTTGCTTTTAAGGGAAGAATCGGACAGCTGCCAGATTAAAGAGATAAAGCTGATCGAGGTGGATGGCGTAGAGTATCAGGAAAATAAATGGTATGGAATGGGCTAAAGAAAGGAAAAGAACGCTTATGGAAAAGTATACTTATGAGGAATTTGTGGAAGAAGTAAGACGCTTTTTGTTAAAGGAATTGGATCTGCGGGAGAAACAGATCTATTTTGAAGCAAAGGATGAAAACGGAATGACACCAAACGGTGACCGCTTATTTATAGAATGCCGCGCAAATGCATCCGGGAAAGAAGTGTGTGGCATACACATTGAAGAAATGTATGCGAACTATCAGGACGGCATCACTGTTGAAAAAATTGGCAATCTGATTAAAAAGGAAATTGAGAAAATAAAAGTCTCTGGAATCATGGAGAAAACAAAAGATTTAAACAACTATCAGAAAATGAAAAAAGATCTGTTGGATTGTCTGGGAATATCGGATGTTGTACAGGCCTGATGACTAGGGGGGATCATAATAAACCGAAAAAGAAAAAATAATATACTTGGAAAAATTTTGTTATTTTGTATTTTATTTTTGTCATATCGTTGGATTTTTGAAGATGATAGATTCACATTTGGAGTAGCCTTTTGGGGATATTTGGCATTGACTGGATGGGTATTCAGATGTGGCGAAACACCGGATCAGGATATTTCTTCGGAAAGTGTAGATGAAAATCCTCTATATGTTTATGGGATGATGAGAAAAAATCGAAAATGGCTTTCCGGAATCAGAGGGTGTTTTCTGTTTCAAATGTTGCTTTTGACAGATGTTTTTTTTGCAGCAGTATATTCCTGTTGGAAATGTTGGACGAATAGCAGTGGGAATGATGCGATTGAAAAAGCGTTATTACCACTGTATATTTTAATGACAGCGGGGTATGTTCAATTTTTGAAGCATAGTGCTAGGATTCATGCAAGAAGCTACAGGTATATAGAGAATAAAAAAGAAATCTGGATGCCATTCAGTTTTATTTGTTACAAATATGAGAAGTTAATAGATATCAAAATAACTTTTCCAGAAGAGGTCGAAGAACGAAACGTTGTATTTGAAAAAGGGCTTTTACATAACCAGTACCAAAAAAAGTCAGAATATGAACTGGACGAAAAAGGAAAAGTAAGTTTTTTCAAGAAAAATAGAAATAATCAGGTGAATATCTGGGCGCTTATAGATATTACAGATATGGATAGAAATGATGTTTTGTTGTTAAATGATAAATTTGCAGAGTTCTGGATCAATGAGATGACCAGAGAAGAAAAAAAGAAGGATATTCGTTTTACATTTGTAATCCAGGTAGATGAAATAAATGATTACCTGCAGGAAACTTTTTATGAAAGCGGGGGAATCTTTATGGATAAGCACAGAAGCCGGCTGCCTGTATTATATGTACGCAAACACGATATCCTGAAAGTAAAATGGGCTGATGATAATTCAAGATATATGAATATCAATAAGGAAATGAGAAAAGAGTTAAAGAAAATATATGATGATTCGGAGATAGAATCCATTAATAGCTGAAGAAAGGAATCATATGGCGAATCTGATATCCTTAGGTGCTGGGTAGTTCACTCGGCCACAACCGAGTCAGTCATGACCGAATAAAAAATATGTACATATCTACTCCTTAAACCTGCAAAGTGCCTTCTGCTGTGCTCCATAAATGGAGTGATTTCCATTGACCAGATAAGCGAGGATGCATACCAGGATAAGGGGGATGGTGTTTCGGGTGCCGAAGACTTCCAGGCCGATGAGGATCGGGGCGATGAGGGTGTTGGTGGCGCTGCCGAATACTGCGGCGTAGCCAAGTGCCCCGCAGATAATGGGAGGGATCCCGAGGATGGAACCTAGGACGACTCCAAGGGAAGCGCCGATGGAGAACAGTGGTGTCACTTCGCCGCCTTGAAAACCGATGGCAAGTGTAAATACAGTAAACAGAAGCTTCAGAATCCAGTCATATCCGTAGATCGTTTCTCCGGCAAAGGAAGCGGAGATGAGATTGGTTCCAAGACCTGTGTAGCGTCCGCCGTGGATCACAAACAGCAGAGCTGCCAGTGGAATGGCCATGACACCGATGCGGATCAGCGGATTTGAGATTTTTTCCCCGAATAATTTCTTTGCTTTCTGAAGAAGTACGGAAAAGCATCGTCCGGCGAGACCAAAGGCAAGTCCGAGAGCAATGAGAGAGATCATGCTTCGGAGATCGGTCACAGTCCAGGTGTCCTGGATATCCACAGCAAATTTTTCCAGTCCCAGGAAATGAGAAGTGAAGGAGGCTGTATATGCGGCGATAAGTGCCGGCAGCAGCGCATCGTACTCAAGATATCCGGCAACGATCACCTCCATGGCAAAAAATACAGCGGCTAATGGCGTCTGGAACAGACCGCCAAAACCGGCAGCCATACCGGTGATCAGCATGACAGGCTTATTTTCCCGGATATGCAGCCTGCGTCCGGCCTCGTGGGAGAGTGTAGCACCGATCTGCACGGCAACACCTTCACGGCCGGCACTTCCTCCGAAGAGATGAGTGATCCAGGTGCCGAGTATTACCAGAGGGACAAGGGCCAGAGGAATCTGGTCTCTTTTTTTCTGTCCGGTTTCGAAGATTAGGGACATGCCCTTTAAGCTTAAGGTGCTGAAATGATGATACATCCATACAATAAGAAGTCCGGCCAGAGGCAGGAAGGGCAGCAGGCAGCGCCAGTGTGCAGTGCGAAAAGCAGAGATCGCCAGCAGGCCCCGGCCGAAGATAGTATCTACGATCCCGACGCAGATTCCCACGACCACTGCAAGGACAGCATATTTCAGCTGCAGGATCTGATGTTCTTTTTGGATAGTTTCTTTTGTCATAGTAACTCCTTTCAATCTCCCGGATCTTAAAAATCCATCAAAAAAAGCTGGTAACCCCGTGCATTGCACAGAAGTCATCAGCTCATTGGCGGTTTCGATAAAAATCGGGGGAGAACTTCATTCCCTTTCTGCCTGAGAGTATAGCATCCGAGGCTGATATCGTCAATAGTCAGACGGAAATCCGGAGTATCTTATTTGCTACAGGTGTGCTATGATTAAACAAATCGGCAGGTTACGGGTGAAGCAGCAAAGCGTAATATGCTGCGACTAAGACTTGCACATATGAGAATGTAAAAATAACGGAGGAGACACCATGGAAGAATCAAGAATTGACAAAACGATCTATACAGGAAGACCGGAGAAGATCGAGGGCCGTCTGGAGAAGGAAATCGCAGTGTACGATTTTCTGGACAGTCTTGGGATTGAATATAAAAGAGCAGATCATGAAGCACTGATGACCATGGAGGCCTGCGAGGCAGTGGATCAGCTTCTGGGAGCGCAGATATGTAAAAATCTTTTTCTCTGCAACCGACAGAAAACAGATTTCTATCTTCTGCTGATGCCTGGAGAGAAGCCATTTAAAACAAAATTTCTGTCCAAACAGATCGGAACAGCCAGACTTTCCTTTGCAGACGGAGAGCAGATGGAGGAATATCTGAACATTACCCCGGGATCCTTAAGTCTGATGGGACTGATCTTTGATAAAGAAAAGAAGGTACACCTGGTGATCGATAAAGAAGTCCTGGATGAAGAATATTTCGGATGCCATCCGTGTATCAATACTTCCACTCTGTTGATGAAGACCAGTGATGTAAAAGAAAAAATCCTGCCGGCGCTGGGCCACGAATATCAGGTGGTCGAGCTGCCGACAGAATAAAAATCAACGTATGGGTGTAAAGTCCTTTTTGTTGGATTCTGCTATGATGTAGTGGGGGCGCTGCTTGACCTCCATATAGGTTTTTGCTATGTACTGTCCCATGATACCCAGGCAGAAAAGCTGCAGGCCGCCGATGAAGATGATGACACAGATGGTGGAAGCCCAGCCTGGGACCGGATCATCGAAGATCAGCTTTCGGACGATGATGGCTACCAGGACCAGAAAGGAAAAACCGGTCATGGTCGTTCCGAACCAGGAGGCGATGGTCAGCGGTACCTGAGAAAAATTGATGATGCCGCTGACGGCGTATTTAAACAGCTTCCAGAAGTTCCATTTGGTCTCACCGGCTACGCGTTCGATATTTTTGTAGGGGAGCCAGCAGGTGCGGAAACCGATCCAGCCGAAGATTCCCTTGGAGAAGCGGTTGTACTCACTCATGGAGACGATGGCATCCACCATACTGCGCTTCATCAGACGGAAGTCTCTGGCGCCGTCCACAATATCTGCATCCGAGATCTTATTGATCAGCTGATAAAATTTCCGGGCAAAAAAGCTCCGGATAGGTGGCTCTCCGTCACGGCTGACACGTCTGGTGGCAACGCTGTCATATTCTCCGGATTCCAGCTTCTCCAGCATTTCCGGGAGAAGGGACGGCGGATCCTGAAGATCAGCGTCCATTACTGCTACATAATCGCCGCCGGCATTGCAGAAGCCTGCATACATGGCAGCTTCTTTTCCGAAGTTTCTGGAAAAAGAAAGATAGATCACATGAGGATCCTTTTCGGAAAGCTCTTTTAAAATCTCAAGGGTTCTGTCTCTGGAACCGTCATTCACAAAGATCAGCTCATAATCACAGTTCATTTGCCTGAGGACAGAAGTGGCTTCCGGGTAAAAAAGCGGAAGGGATTCTTCCTCATTGAAGCATGGTATAATTAAAGAAATCATTTTTTGCCTCGTTTTCCAGATCATAAAAAATGATCATTTTGGCGGATATCTGTAGTCCGCCTTGGTTTCAGGTTGCTTTTGGATGGGTACTATCATATCATATTTGTCCGGAATCGGCTATAAAACAGGGGATTTTTTTCTTGCACCGCTGTTTTTTTGTGATAAACTGTAAAAAAAGACAAACAAGAGGTGTGATATGCTGGAAAAATTTAACAGCTTTATAGAGAAATGGATGGCTTTTGTGACGCCGGCCTGTCTGCTTACAGGGGTACTGTTTCCGGATATTGCAAAGCATGGCGTGCCCTATGTGACGTATGCTTTTGCATTTATGACTTTTATCGGTGCGCTGAAATCCAGGTTCCGTGATGTAGCAGATGTGTTTAAGCGGCCGCTTCCGCTGATCCTGATGCTGCTGATCCTTCATGTGCTGGGACCGGTGGCCGCCTGCGGTCTGGGACATCTTCTGTTCCCGGGCAATATGAATTATATCACAGGAATGGTGCTGGAATTTTCCGTACCTGCAGCGGTGATCAGTCTGATGTGGGTGTCCATTTATAATGGAAACAGTCCGCTGTCACTTTCGCTGGTTGTGATCGATACGATCCTGGCTCCCTTTCTGATCCCGGCAGTATTGAAGCTCCTGGTGGGCTCCAGCGTAAAAATGGATACTGTGGGAATGATGAAGGAGCTGGTTTTCATGATCGCTCTGCCGGCAGTCCTTGCCATGTGCCTTAATGAAGTCAGCCATGGAAAGGTTATGGAGACCTGGCCGAAAAAGCTGGCACCTTTTTCAAAAATGTGCCTGATCTTTGTGGTAACCTCCAATTCCTCCAAGGTTTCTCCTTATATGAAGCATCTTAACGGAGAACGGCTGGAGGTAGCAGCAGCGATCCTGGTCCTGGCAGCAGGGGGATATGCCATCGGCTGGATCATTGCCATTCTTACAAGACAGAACAAAGAGGCAACGGTTTCCATGATCTATGGTTCCGGAATGCGGAACATCAGCGCCGGTGCGGTGATCGCGGGAGCGTATTTTCCGGCGGAAACATTATTTCCGGTTATGATCGGAACGTTATTTCAGCAGATCCTGGCGGCTTTTTATGGAAGTATGATGCGCCGGGTCCAGACCGGACAGCAGGAAAGGGAGAAGGAGCATGGAGTTTCAGCATGAATTGATCATTCCCAATGAAGGATTTCCTTTTAAGCTTTTTCTTTTTGAAGGAAGAAACGGAAATTATGTACGGGAAAAACACTGGCATACTTCGATCGAGATCTTTGCGGTGATGGAGGGGAGCCTTTATTTTTATATCGATGAGAACGAGTATCCTCTGAAGGCAGGGGAGTTTCTGATCATTAATTCCAATGAAGTACATTCTATTCAGGCGCCAGTACGTAATGAGACCATCGTACTGCAGATCCCGCTGAAGCAGTTTTCGGATTATTTTACCGCTCAGAGGTTCATCCGTTTTCGGAGCAGAAACGAAGAGTCTGAGGAAACAGACAGGCGGATGGTTTCTCTGATCCGGGAGATGTACCGGGTGTACGTATCCGGGGAAACGGGGTACGAATTCCGTATCAGGGCAGTGTTCTATGAAGTCCTTTATCTTATGGTTTCCGCATACAGGGAAACAGAGGTGGAGGAGAATGCGCTGAAGATCAGCCGCAGATTGGATGCTTTGTCAAAAATAACCACTTATATGCGGGAGCATTACAAGGAGGATCTCAGGCTTTCCGGACTTGCAGCCATGTTCGGATATTCCGATGCATATCTGTCAAGAATGTTCCGGAAATATGCGAAGGTCAATTTTAAGACATATTTACAGGATATCCGCATGGCATACGCCTATAAGGAGCTTTTGCATACAGATCATACCATCAGCTCTATCGCACTTGACAACGGGTTTGCAAGCAGCAGGGCTTTTTCCAGGGAATTTGTAAAGCGTTACGGGATCCTGCCGGGAAGAGTGGAGCGTCAGAATCATAAAAATGTCAAAAAAGTGCTATGAATGAGTCAAGAAAAGCGGCGAAAAGCATACCATGATGTGGTATGCTTTTTTCAGTTCAAAACGAAGATACAGAGAAGCTGTGAAACAGTAATTTTGTAAGGAGGGTTAAATCGTGAAAATTCAGAAAGTAACAGATCCGGCTTTCCGCAGATACGGAAAGGTTCTGGAGGGATACAATTTCGGTCCGCTTCTGAAGGAGATGAAGCATACACCGGTTCCGGAGGATGTGGTATATGTTCCGTCAGCAGAGGAGCTGGAAGCTCTCGATGTGGAAAAAGAGCTGAAAAACAGAGCGTTTGGTGGATTACCTGTCCAGATCGGATATTGTAATGGTCACAATAAAAAGCTGAATGCCCTGGAATATCATCGGAATTCCGAGATCAATGTAGCAGTGACAGATCTTGTACTGCTTATCGGACATCAGCAGGATATAGAAGAGGATCTTACATACGATACCTCAAAGGTGGAGGCATTTCTGGTACCGGCAGGAACTGGGATCGAGGTTTATGCCACAACGCTCCACTATGCACCGTGTCATGTGAATGAGAGTGGATTTCAGTGTGTAGTTGTTCTTCCGAGAGGAACCAACACAGAGATTGATTTTCCGATGTCAGGGGACGGAGAGGACGGTCTGATGACAGCCAGAAATAAATGGCTTATCGCTCATGAGGATGCGAAGATCGAAGGCGCATTCAACGGATTGAAGGGTGAAAATATCACACTTGACTGATTTTGGGTGAAGTGAATAGTTACAAACGAACAATAATATCACCGGTGGAAAATCTGCCGGATATAAAAAGGAGAATGAAGATTATGAACAACATGCCAGAAGTTAAGATCGGAATCGTTGCAGTCAGCAGAGATTGTTTTCCGGAAAGCCTTTCCGTAAACAGGAGAAAAGCTCTTGTAGACGCTTACACAAAGAAATACGATGCAAAGGATATCTACGAATGTCCGGTCTGTATCGTAGAGAGTGAGATCCATATGGTCCAGGCTCTGGAGGATATCAAAAAAGCAGGCTGTAACGCACTCTGTGTATATCTTGGAAACTTCGGACCGGAGATTTCTGAGACCCTTCTTGCAAAGCATTTCGAGGGACCGAAGATGTTTATCGCAGCAGCTGAGGAAACACAGGATAATCTCTGCCAGGGACGTGGAGATGCTTACTGCGGTATGCTGAATGCAAGCTACAACCTGCAGCTTCGTAATGTAAAAGCCTATATTCCGGAGTATCCGGTAGGTGATGCAGAGGACTGCGCGGATATGATCCATGAATTCCTTCCTATCGCAAGAGCGATCGAGGGATTGAGCAACCTGAAGATCATCAGCTTCGGACCGCGTCCTACAAACTTCCTTGCCTGCAATGCACCGATCAAACAGCTTTACAACCTTGGCGTTGAGATCGAGGAGAACTCAGAGCTGGATCTTTTCGAGGCATTCAACAAGCATGAAGGTGATGAAAGGATCCCGGCGATCGTAAAAGAGATGGAAGAAGAGCTTGGTGCGGGAAACAAGAAACCTGAGATCCTTCCGAAGCTTGCACAGTACGAGCTGACTCTGAAGGACTGGGTAAGAGATCACAAAGGATATCGTAAATATGTAACACTGACAGGAAAATGCTGGCCTGCATTCCAGACACAGTTTGGATTTGTTCCATGTTATGTAAACAGTCGTCTGACAGCACAGGGCATTCCAGTATCCTGTGAGGTTGATATCTATGGTACATTAAGTGAATTTATCGGACAGGTAGTAAGTGATGATATCGTTACACTTCTTGATATCAATAACTCCGTTCCGAAGGATATGTACAAAGAATCTATCGAAGGAAAATTCAACTATACGCTTCAGGATACCTTTATGGGATTCCATTGTGGAAACACAGCATCCAGCAAGCTGTCCTTCTGTGAGATGAAATATCAGATGATCATGGCAAGATCCCTTCCAATCGAGGTTACAAACGGAACTCTTGAGGGAGATATCAAGCCTGGAGATATCACCTTCTATCGTCTGCAGAGTACAGCGGACAACAAGCTTCGTGCATATATCGCACACGGCGAGGTTCTTCCGGTTGCAACACGTTCCTTCGGTGCTATCGGTGTATTTGCAATTCCGGAGATGGGACGTTTCTACCGTCACGTGCTGATCGAGGGAGGATTCCCGCATCACGGTGCTGTAGCATTCGGACATCACGGAAAAGCTCTCTTCGAGGTGTTCAAATACATTGGTGTACCGGTTGAAGAGATCGGTTACAATCAGCCGGCAGGCGTGAGATATCCGACAGAGAATCCTTGGAGATAATTAAAACAGGCAGGTAAGATCATCCGTACGTGCTGCCTGATACAAGCAAGTCCCCACTCGCTGCTTATTGCTTTTCGTAACCCCGCAGGGGACTTTCTTGATTTGGTTAAATACGATTCAGAAACCGCGGGCTCTCAGGCGTGCAGGCGCTGCGAACTGAGAGCTGCGGTTTCTGTATTTACAGGAGGAAAAATTACTATGTATTATATTGGCGTTGATCTTGGAACTTCCGCTGTAAAGCTTCTTCTTATGGAAGGATCCGGAAAGATCTGCAACATCGTATCAAAAGAATATCCGTTGTTCTTCCCCCATCCGGGCTGGTCTGAGCAGAATCCGGAGGACTGGTTCGCCCAGAGCATGGAAGGGATCAAAGAGCTCACAGAAGGAATTGACCGCAAAGAAGTAGCAGGAATCGGTTTTGGCGGCCAGATGCACGGTCTTGTAACTCTGGATAAAGATGACAATGTGATCCGTCCGGCGATTCTCTGGAATGACGGCCGTACCGGTGAGGAGACGGAATATCTTAATACGGTTATCGGAAAGGAAAAACTTTCTCAGTATACCGCAAACATTGCATTTGCAGGCTTCACTGCACCAAAGATCCTCTGGATGCAGAAGCATGAGCCTGAGAATTTTAAAAAAGTGGTAAAGATCATGCTTCCGAAGGATTATCTTGCCTATCGTTTGAGCGGATCCTTCTGCACAGATGTATCCGATGCTTCCGGTATGCTTCTTCTGGATGTGAAGAACCGCTGCTGGTCAAAGGAAATGCTTGAGATTTGCCATATCACAGAGGAACAGCTTCCGAAGCTGTACGAGAGCTGGCAGGTAGTCGGAAACCTGAAAGCGGAAGTTGCAAAAGAGCTTGGCTTCTCAGAGGATGTGAAGGTTGTAGCAGGTGCAGGCGACAATGCTGCGGCAGCTGTGGGAACAGGAACGGTTGGCGATGGCCAGTGCAATATTTCCCTTGGAACATCCGGTACGATCTTTATTTCCAGCAAAGATTTCGGAGTAGATGAAAACAATGCACTGCATTCCTTTGACCATGCAGATGGAAGCTATCATCTGATGGGATGCATGTTAAGCGCTGCTTCCTGCAACAAATGGTGGTCAGAGGAGATCCTTAAGACAAAGGATTTTGTGGCAGAGCAGGCACCGATCCAAAAGCTTGGCGAGAATCAGGTATTCTTCCTTCCATATCTGATGGGAGAGAGATCTCCGCATAACAACCCGGATGCAAGAGGTGTATTTTTCGGAATGTCCATGGATACCACGAGAGCAGATATGACACAGGCAGTTCTGGAGGGAGTTGCTTTCGGACTTCGAGATTCCCTTGAGGTTGCAAGAAGCCTCGGGATCCATATTGAGCGCACCAAGATCTGCGGCGGCGGAGCTAAGAGCCCTCTCTGGAAAAAGATCATTGCAAATGTGATGAACCTGAAGGTGGATGTGCCGGAGAATGAGGAAGGTCCGTCCATGGGCGGTGCAATGCTGGCAGCAGTAGGCTGCGGTGAATACCCGGATGTGGAAACAATCTGTAATAAGCTGGTCAGGGTAGTAGATACGGTAGAACCGGAACCGGAGCTGGTTGCAAAATATGAAGAAAAATACCGGAAATTCCGCAAACTGTATCCGGCAATGAAAGAGTTGTTCAGATAACAGCCATTTTCACGGATAAATATTGTTCTGCTTCATAGGTATGGAGCACTGAACGGTTAAAGATCAGGAGCATGTCACAGCTCCTGATTTTTTCTGTACTGTCTTGGTGTACAGCCCTTGATTTTCGTAAAGACCTTTGTGTAATAATTAGAGTCCGAAAAACCGGACAGTAGTCCTGATTCCGTAATAGAACAGGAAGGATTTTCCAGATATTCCAGGCTGCGTTCAATGCGGTATTCCTGGATGTATCCGAAGAGAGTGATATTCATACATTTTTTGAAAAGCCGGCTGCATTCGCTGGGACTTAAGTGGATCAGGTCTGCAACATCATTCAGGAGAATCTTTTCAGAGTAGTGTTCTGCGATATAGGACATGATCTGACGGATGCGGCGGTAGTTTTCTTCATCCTGACCGGATGGAAGAGTTGCCTGGGAGATCGTATTTTCATACAAGATTTTCCAGAAGTGCTGCAGTTTGGCGATGATCTCAAATTCATACATGGGTTTCCGGCTACTGTCCAGGTCGATGATGTCACGGATATCTTTTATGGCCTCGGAATGCCATTTACAGGATAGATCAAGCGGTACAGCGGACAGGGAAAAGCTTCGGAGGATCGGTTCTGTATATTTCTGGAAAAGAAGGCTTCCCGAAAATCCGTAGATCAGTTTGGGGTCAAAGGTTATGGGGATATACTGACAGTCCTGATCCTGATACATATATCCGGCATGAAGGGCATTGGCATTGCCAAAGATTGCCTGTCCCTCTTTCAGGTGAAAGGTATTCTGATTGATCTTGTAGAGCATTTCGCCTTTTTTTATATAGGTAAGCTCGATCTCCGGATGCCAGTGCCACAGAAAGGAACCGGTCTCATAGCCGGAAAGCCGCTCGTAGCTTACCAGGAATGGGAAGGAGCTGTCTCCGTGTTTTTTCAGTTCTTTTCCGGCGGGATCTGTGATGATCTGCAAGGTGTTACCTCCTTCCTTCTGTGCGCGGATTCTGAAGTGTATATCTGCTTTTCATAGTGGAATTTATTTTATCAGAAAAGGCAGAAAATGCAAAGGGATATTCCGGGATCACCACAAAATAATACGGTTTTTACACAAAATTGTTATGGACAGAAAAGACGGGACTGTTATAATAAAAGTACATGAAGCGTTACTATTCACTGGTGATATTCTGCGCATTGCGAAGTGTGTTGCTGAGAACGGAGTGAACAGTAACCATGAAGCGTGACAGAGCGGAAGATTTTTTCAGGTTCTTCCGGATCTGGGGTGTAAACTATATAACAGGAGGAAGAAAAAATGGGAACAATTAAAATTCCGGCAGCAGAAGTGCTGAAAAAAATCTATGGCGAGACAGAGGAGAGCAGCGCCCGTTATACCAATCTTGCTGTGAATTTCGAGAAGAAATATCATCATGACAAGGCAGAGTTTTTTACTGCTCCGGGCCGTACGGAGATCATTGGCAACCATGTTGATCATAACGGCGGTCAGATCATTGCGGCAAGTATTGATCTGGATACCATCGGTGCTGCTTATCCAAACGGAACCAATGTGATCCATATGATCAGTGAGGGTTACAAACAGGAAGTAGTTGTTGATCTTGACAAGCTCAGCACAGAAACCTATACAAAAGGTACAGATGCTCTTGTTGCAGGTATTATGGAGTATATGCAGAAAAAAGGCTATGCTACCGGTGGATTTGACGCTTATGTTTCCACCAAGGTTATTGCCGCTGCAGGTGTAAGCTCCTCTGCTTCCTTTGAGATGCTTGTATGTGCGATCACCAATTATTTCTTTAATGAAGGTAAGCTGGAGTATGGCGAGTATGCGAGAGCAGGTCAGTATGCTGAGAATGTTTACTGGAAAAAGGCTTCCGGTCTGATGGACCAGATGGCTTGTGCTGCCGGTGGCCCGATCCTTCTGGATTTCTCTGATAAAGAGAATATCAGCTGTGAGAAGATTGCATTTTCCTTTGAGGATATGGGCTGCAGACTTGTGATCGTAAATACCGGTAAGGGCCATGCAGATCTCAGTGAGGAATATTCCTCTATTCCTATGGAGATGCGTGAGGCTGCGAAGGCTATGGGCGTAGAGCTTCTCTGTGAGTCCAGTATGGAGAATCTTCTGGCACATGTGAAGGATATTCCGAATGACCGTGCTGTTCTTCGTGCGATGCATTTTTATGAAGAGAACAGACGTGTTGCAGATGCTGTGAAGGCTGTTGAGAATAAAGACGGTGAGGGATTCCTGCGCCTTCTTGAAGAGTCTGGTAATTCTTCCTGGGAGTGGTTGCAGAACTGTTATTCTCTGCAGAATTGCAAGGAGCAGAAGATCACGTTGAGTCTGGCGCTTACCAAGCTGTTTCTGAATAAGATCGGTGCTGGTATCTGCAGAGTTCATGGTGGTGGTTTTGCAGGAGTTATCATGTGCGTGCTTCCAATCGAGAACGCAGATGCGTATGTGGACTATATGGCTCAGTATGTTGGAAGGGAAAATGTCTATCCGATGAATATCAGGAGTACAGGGGCTGTTCATGTTGAGTGATTTTTGACGGCATAACGAACGTCATGGAGGGCGATTCGTTTCCGAATGCGGCTTTGGCGGCATCCGGAAATGAACCGCCCTTTGCGCTGTACTATGATTTTTTATTTTTTAATCAAAATTTTATGATTTGTTTCTGATTTAAATTTATGGGTTATGGTATAATGAGAAAAATTTTAAGAGAGTATCAAAAAAGAATTTGCAGAAGTTTTCAAGGTGATGTTTCTGGAGTTGTTTTGAGTTTTGTTTTTTTCATTATATTTCATAAGAAAGGTTTGACATATTTATGAGCAGAAGAGAGTTTCTTGAGGTTTTACGGGGGCAGCTGTCCGGACAGATGACCCAGGGGAGAGCTGCGGCTCATGTGCGGTATTATGAGGATTACATTCAGTCTCAGGTCCGGAACGGCCGAAGTGAATCAGATGTTCTGGCAGAACTGGGGGATCCCAGGCTGATTGCCAAGACTTTGATCGATACAGATGACAGTGCAGCTGTTTATGATGAGTCCGGTTATTCTGAAGAGAGCTACGGTGCAGATGATTATGCGGATAATGGGACGGAGAGCAGTGCCGGAAAGGCAAGAAGATTTAAACTGGATCTGAGCACATGGTATGGGAAGGCAATCGTGATCGCCATTGCAGCGTTAATTGTGATACTTTTAACAACTGTTTTGGTGGCAGTTGCTCCATTTTTGATAATTTTTGGTATAGTTTTGTATTTAATATCCTGGTACAGGAAGAAAAAAGTGTAATTGTTCCACAACAGCTGTGAATTAAAGACAATTTCCGTGTAATGAAATGGATTGCTTGTGAAAAAAGTATTTATAAGATTTGCATAAAAAATATGTGTTTG
>OLQS01001213.1_pt1 | contig 15542 bp, 10 predicted proteins | sample 1672291 | NCBI WGS metagenome assembly OLQS01 (sample SAMEA3136668, study PRJEB25190) | human gut metagenome | biome: human gut; feature: human-associated habitat; material: faeces | place: Austria | collected 2013
ACGAATTATCACAATTGTCTATGTTTTAGTATTTATAGATATATTCAGAGTTTTTGATCTGATATACACAATGACAAAAGGAGGGCCGGGGTATTATACCACGGAGATGATTCTTACGTATTCGTATAAAACTGTATTTACGAATTCCAATGCCGGATACGGGATGGCGATCATCTCAGCACTGACACTGTTTGTGATCATCTGTTCCTTTATCCAGATGAAAATACAGAACAGGACTGCGGATTGAGAAGGGAGACGGACAGCATGAAGACAATAAAAAAGTTATTTTTAGGTTTCGTACTTGCGATGGTATTCAGCGTCACGATGATCCCGATTATCTGGGTTTTCTTTTCTTCCTTTAAATCCAAAAAGGAATTGATGACAAAGCCCTGGAGCCTTCCGGAAAAGTTCCTGTTTTCCAATTACAGCGATGCGTGGCAGAAAGCGGATTTTGCCGTTCTCACGAAAAACAGCGTGACGATTACCGCTTTCTCTCTGTTATTGATGCTGGTTTTTGCAACGATGCTGGCTTTTGCCATTTCCAGGTATAAGGGGAATTTAAGTCAGGTGACCTTGATTTATCTTCTGGCAGGACAAACGATTTCGGCTGGAATGATCATATTTCCCATCGTTATTGTCTTAAGAAAGCTGGGATTCGGCAGTTCCCACGCGGGACTGATTTTGACCTATGCGGCGGGCGGCCTGCCCTTCGCAGTCTTTGTCCTTCAGGGATTTTTTGCGGGAATCCCGTATGAACTTTACGAGGCGGGGGAGATAGACGGAGCAGGGGAATTTAAAATTTTCGCCAACATTGCAATTCCTCTGGCGAAACCGGCTCTGGCCACCGTGCTTCTCTATCAGTTTATGTGGGTGTGGAACGAGTTTGTGCTGGCATTTACCATTGTGAGCAGGCCGGAGAAGAGGACAATTATCGCAGGGCTCTACTCGGTGGTAAACGGATATCTGAATACGGATTATGTGACGGCGTTTGCCGGAGCCATGATCGTGTGTATTCCAATCATTATTATTTATCTGATTTTCCAGAAATATTTGATTCAGGGACTGATCGCGGGAGCGGTGAAAGGATGAGTGAGGCATGAAGGAGATTAGAATCGGAGCGGCTGCGTGGGGCTTTCGGGAGCTTACAATGCCGCAGCAGCTTGACTTGGCAAGACGCCTGGGGCTCGTTTCCCTGGAACTGGGAATCGCCAATTCGCCTGCGGATGTGCAGACAGACGCAGATGTACGTCTTCTCGAGCAGATAAAGAAGGAGTATGAAGCATTTGGGATTTCTCTGGATACCGCGGCGACGGGCAATGACTTTACGCTTGAAGACGGGAACGCGGCAGCGGAGGACATCGGGAAGATTAAGATGGTAATCGATATCTGTTCCTTTTTAGGAGTGGAAACGCTGCGGATATTTGCTGGTTTTACGCCTTACAGGGAAGTGGATGAGACGCGCTTTTCACGTATGATAGATGCGTTAAACATGGTAGCCCGGTATGGAAAGGAGCATGGAGTGGTGACAGCCATGGAGACCCATGGGGGAGTGATGGCGTATCCGGATGGGGTGGTTCATTTCCATTCGGCAGCCACGGAGACCGGGGGGTTAAAGAGAATTCTCCGGGAAACGGATGACAGCTTGAAATTCGTCTTCGATCCGGCCAATCTCTATGCCATTGCGGGATGCGATGTGGAAGAGACGGCGGAGCTTGTCGGCAGCCGCATCGCCTATGCCCATATCAAGGATTTTGTGAAGCTGCCGGGCGGTCACTTAAAACCTGGAGCCATCGGAGATGAGAAGAGAGACTGGAAACGCACCATGGAAATGGTCCTGAAATGGACGGATACCCTGATGATCGAATATGAGGAACCACGGGATATAGAAGAAGGGACCAGGCGCAGCAACAGTACCTGGAGACTATTTTGAAGGAGGTCTGGCTATGAGTACTATTTACGATTATAAGAAGACAAGGGCCGTCGTGATCGAGAGACCATATGAAGTCCGCTTAAGGGAGATTACTCTGACGGAGCCCAAAAAGGATGCCTATATCGCGCGGACGTATTACAGCAGTATTTCCAGCGGGACGGATATGAAGACCTATAAGGGACTTCAGCATCCGGAACAGTGCTACTATCCGCTGGTGCCTGGTTATGAAACCGCCGGTGAGGTAGTCGCGGCAGGGGAAGAGAGCGATGGAAGCCTGAAACCGGGAGACCGGGTTATGATTAACGAATGCAGGAAATACGGTGATGTCTGTGCCGCATGGGGCGGCGGCTCCGAATACACGGTAAAGGATTCCGATACCACGAATGACACGTTTGACTATATGGTTAAGATTCCAGAAAACCTCTCCTATATTGACGGTGTGCTTGCTTATCTTCCATGTGTGGCCCTAAAGGGAATCCGGATGCTGAATCTGGAGGGCAGACAGACGATCGTGGTGAGCGGCGCAGGCATGGTGGGAATCAGCGCCATGCAGATTTTAAAGATCGTAAATCCGAATTTGAGAGTCATTGCCATTGAGCCGAATAAATTCAGGCGTGACATTGCGAAGAAGTATGTGGATCTTGTGACCGATCCGTTTGAAGCGGAACTGGTAATCAGGAAGGCCACCGGAGGCGCCATGGCGGATCAGATCATCGAGTGCTCCGGCAATGCGGAGGTGCCAGGTATTCTCCATAAATATTTAAAGGACGGCGGCTGGGGAACCGACGATGCGCCGGGCCATATTCACTGGCAGGGGGATTATCCGGAGAAAATCATCATGGACAGCTATCACCGCTGGTTTACAAAGAACTGCACAATTTCCATGTCCTGTGCGCTGGCGCCCGGCTGTAAGGAGCAGATTCTTACCTGGATCAGCGAGGGGAAATTCGATACGAACGGCCTTCCGGTGGAGATTTGGCCGGTGTCGAAGTGTGCGGAGGCATTTGAATACAAGATGGCGAAGGGCGAGGATGTATTTAAAATAATCTTTGATTGGAGCAAATAATATGAGGCCTAAAGTTATTTTTCTTCCACATGCGAACATCCAGTATTCCCAGCTGAAAATGGAACGGCGGGAATGGGTCGTGAAAAACTGCTATGAAAAGCTGTTTGACCTGGTTCGGGACAATCAGTATAAAATAGGATTTGAGGCCAGCGGCAAGACGCTGGATGAAATGGAGAGGCTGGCTCCAGAGGTCATGGAAAAGCTGAAGGCGCTGATTCTGGACGGTCAGGTGGAGCCGGTGGCATCCCCGTATACACATCTGATGATGGGAAATGTGCCGCGTGAGGTGGCGGTACATACATTGCTAAGGAGCCTGGACACATGGGAGCGTTATACCGGTATCCGTCCGACGGTTGGATGGAATCCGGAATGCAGTTGGAACGCACAGATTCCGGGCATCTATAAGGAGGTGGGAATCGAGACGCTCATTATGGACGCCGATTCCTTCTTCCTCTCATTTCCTGAGATAAGAAAGGCCACCGGACTGTGTTATGATGTGCAGGGACATAGCAATAAAAACCAGTTGTTTCTTATAGAGGAATATATAAAGGATAAGCCGGAGTATTTAAAGTATCTGACGAATCCCTCTATCTGTGATGATGGGCTGAAGCTGATCTTCCGTTCCGATTGTATGGCAAATCTGCTGCTCTGGTATCTGATGGGGGCGACGGAGGGCGTGAGAAACGAGGCGGTCCGCTATGAGGAGATTCAGTCCATGTTCTGCCGCTGGAACGCGCGTGCACAGGAGACAGGCTCCTTTATCATGCCGTATGCCGAGGATGCGGAATACATAGGAAGTTCGGCATACTTCTATGTCAAACAGTTTAATCAGGCCAGGTTCTTTGAGGAAGAAGGCGATAGCTTGAAGCGGTTTAAGGAAATCATGGACCTGTCCATAGAAAGCGGATTTGTTCCTGCGACACCTTCGGAGGTGGTGGAATCTGCAGAGCTTCTGGAGAATCCCTTCATTTTAAAAATTGAAAATGGGGCTGCGTGGCACGGGGGAACGGCAAAGGCCTGGCTGAATACGGATCAGGCGCTGCAGCTGGATCCGGTCTGCCGCATGATTCTGGAGGGGATCGAGGGGATCGCCGCCTATAAGCAGATCGACTGGCATGAGAATGAAGCGCTGGCTGCGGCCTTTCGGGCGGTTACCGAAGGGTGGGTGTCGGATGCGAGATGGCCGCCTGCTCCGACTTCTCCCGGCAGATTTAATGTGAGAGAGGCGCTGGAGGCATTGTACCGGGCAAATGACCGGGTGGCGGGGGCGATGAAGGAACTGGGAATCGCCGGGCTCCGTTCCCTGTATTCACCCGATATTATGAGTTCCCAGCTTGGTTTGATCGAGGAGAGGCTGATGGAGATGCGATATTTTGAGGAAGAGTGAGATGGAACGACGACTGGAGATGATTCATTTACAGCTGACCAGGCAGTGTAATTTAAACTGCTGGTTTTGCGGACAGAGGAAAAACAGCGAGCTGCGTGACGGCAAGGAGAGCATGGCCCTGAAAACGGAAGAGTGGCTTGGGATCGTAAATGAACTGGACGCGGCCGCCGGAAAGAAGCCATCGGTCATGCTCTGGGGCGGGGAACCGCTCATGAGCCCGTGCTTTGATGAGATCGCCTCCACACTTCATGAACGGGGGTACCGGGTCGGAATCGTTACAAACGGGACTCTGCTGGACCGGCATGCGGAGACTGTCCCGTACTGCCTGGACAAGATTTACGTGTCTGTTGACGGACCGGAGCAACTCCATGACAGCATCCGCGGAGCGGGAACATTCCGGAAGATCCGGGAGAATCTGCTTGCAGTAAAGAGGGCGGCGCCTTTACTGCCGGTGGTCTGTATGGCCGTTTTGACGGAAGAACTGAAAGGACAGCTGAAGGAGTTTTTTGCTGAATTGTCAGATTTTCCCGTGGATGAGGTGCTGCTTCAGGATATGATCGTTTTAAACGGCCGGGAGATTGGAGAATATAAAGCCGTGATGGAACGGGAATTTTCCATCGAAGCGGAGGCGATTGAATCGTGGAGGCAGAGTGGTGAGGGGGATTCGGAGATGGAGAAGGCCGGATTCCGTCTGGAGGAGCCCGGGACGCATGCTTTTAAAGTCCGGTATCTGCCGCATGTTCGTTCCGGAGAAATCGTGAGGCCCTGTCTTTCCCCATGGCGTCATCTCCATATTATGTGGAACGGGGAGACATCGTTTTGTACTGATTTTACCGACATTTCCATGGGGAATGTGCGGGAACAGCCGCTTGAGGCACTGTTTCGGGGAGAACAAGCCGAAAAGTTCCGGAAGCTGGTGGAAAATGGGAGAAATCCGTCGTGCAGACACTGCTCCTGGGGGGATAAGGAAGATTTTTTTGAACTGTAAAAGAGATAAGCCGCTTTGGTTAGTTTGATTTACTAAAAGCGGAACCGAAAAACAGCTTTCACTTTTGACCTGTGAATGATATAATATTCATAAATCCATAAAAGTGAAAGCAGAAATCTGAATGGCAGGCTGTCTGTGTTTTTTGCAGACAGCTTGCTTTCGGTATTGAGGCGGAATCAGAACGAATAAAAATCAGGATTGTCCAATGGCAGTACCTTTAGGAAAAAAGCATGAGCTCTGCAGCAGCACATAGAAGGAGAACGATACGAAGATGAAGAAACTGGCAGTCGGTATTTTGGCCCACGTGGATGCAGGAAAAACGACACTGTCCGAAGCGATGCTCTACATAGGCGGAAGCATCCGGAAAATGGGGCGGGTGGACCGGGGAGATGCATTTCTCGATACGTATGAACTGGAGAAGAAACGCGGAATCACGATCTTTTCAAAGCAGGCGATATTGAAATGGAAGGACATGGAGATGACGCTGCTCGATACGCCGGGCCACGTGGATTTTTCGGCGGAAATGGAGCGTACCCTCCAGGTTCTGGATTATGCGATCCTGGTGGTCAGCGGGACGGATGGGGTTCAGGAACATACGAGGACGCTGTGGCGTCTTCTCGCCAGATACCGGGTTCCCACATTTTTGTTTATCAATAAGATGGACCTGGCGGAGCTGGGAAAAGGTGATCTCCTGGATGAACTGAGGAAGGTTCTGAAAGAAACCTTTGTGGACTTCGGGGAAGCCGGAACGGATCATTTTTATGAGCAGATTGCCATGTCCGGTGAGGATGTGCTGGACGAATTTCTGGAGACTGGCCGTGTGGAGGAGAGCGGGATACGCATGCAGATTCGTAACAGGCATTTATTCCCCTGCTTTTTCGGTTCTGCGCTGAAGCTGGATGGCGTGGAAGAATTCATGAGGGGGCTTGAGGAGTATACGGAAACGCCCAGTTATCCGCAGGAATTCGGTGCGAAGATTTTTAAGATATCGAGGGATGCACAGGGAAACCGGATGAGCCATATGAAAATCACGGGCGGCAGTCTGTCGACGAGAGAGATCATCAACGAGGAGAAGGTAAATCAGATCCGCCTCTATTCCGGGGATAAGTTCGAGACGGTACGGGAGGCACCGGCTGGTACTGTCTGTGCTGTGCTGGGGCTTACGAAAGCGGTTCCGGGGCAGGGGCTTGGAACCCAGTCAGCTTCGGCCATGCCCCTTTTGGAGCCGGTTATGACATACCGGATCCTGCTGCCGGAAGGGCTGGATGCGGCGGCCGTACTGCCGAAATTCCGGGAGCTGGAAGAGGAAGACCCGGAGCTGCATGTCAAGTGGGAGGAGAGCAAGAAGGAAATCCATGTCCAGATTATGGGCGAGATTCAGATGGAGATTTTAAAGAGCCTGATTGCGGAACGTTTTGGGATTGCGGTAGAATTTGGCGATCGGAGTATTGTTTACCGGGAGACAATCATGAACACGGTGGAAGGCGTGGGGCATTTTGAACCGCTTCGCCACTATGCGGAGGTACATCTTCTGCTGGAACCCGGCGAGCCGGGCAGCGGGCTTCAGTTTGCTTCCGCCTGCAGCGAGGATATTCTCGGTAAAAGCTGGCAGAGACTGGTGCTGACACATTTGGCAGAGAAGGAGCACAAAGGTGTGCTGACCGGGTCGCCGATTACGGATATGAAGATTACGCTGATGTCAGGGCGGGCCCATATAAAGCATACGGAGGGCGGCGATTTCCGTCAGGCTGTCTACCGGGCTGTCCGTCAGGGACTGATGCAGGCGGAGTCCATGCTTTTGGAGCCATTTTACGATTTTCGTCTTGAACTGCCGGACCGTTATGTCGGACGGGCAATGAGCGACGTGGAACGCATGGCCGGGAAAGTGATGCCTCCTGTTATGGAAGGAGACCGGGCGGTTTTGACCGGAAGCGCTCCCGCAGCCTGTATGGGGGGATATCAGAAAGAGGTGACCGCTTATACGGGAGGTGCGGGAAGGCTGTCGTTTACATTTTCCGGCTACGGGCCGTGCCACAATACGGAGGAGGTTGTGGCCGCCATCGGCTATGAAGCGGACGGAGACACGGCGAACCCGTCAGGCTCCGTATTCTGTGCCCATGGGGCAGGATTCCTGGTGGACTGGGACCAGGTTCCGGAGTATATGCATCTGGAGAGCTGTCTGGAAACACAGAAAGACAGGGCAGATGGAATAGCCGGGGCGGCCGGAGCTGCCGACAGAAAAAGTCAGCGGACAGGCGCACGGGGCGATGGAACGGAACGGGAAGAAACGTGGATTGGCACGGAGGAAGTGGATGCCATCCTGGAACGCACCTTTTACGCCAACCGGCGGGGGAATTCCTCGGGGACTAAGTCCGGTTGGAAAAACCGGGAGAAATCTTACAGTGTTCCCGTGGTGAGAACCTACAAAAAGGAAGCCCCCAGGGAAGAGTATCTTCTGGTTGACGGCTACAATATTATTTTTGCATGGGATGAGCTTAAGGAACTGGCGGAACATACCATCGACGGCGCCAGAGGAAAACTGCTCGATATTTTGTGCAATTACCAGGGAATGAAGAAATGCCGGCTGATTGCCGTGTTTGATGCCTATCGGGTGCAGGGCCATGTGACGGAGTGCCTGGACTACCACAATATCCGCGTCGTCTATACGAAGGAAGCGGAGACGGCGGACCAGTATATTGAGAAGTTCGCCCATGAAAATGGGAGAAAATACGATGTGACGGTGGCTACCTCGGATCATCTGGAGCAGATTATCATACACGGCCAGGGATGCCGGCTGATATCGGCCAGGGAACTGAAGGAAGAGATCAGCCGCCTGAGTGAAACGGTTCATCAGGAGTATCAGGAGAAAAAGACAGGGGAAAAGAATAAAAATTATCTGCTGGATTCTATGTCCGAGGAGATGATGAACCAGATAAAGGAGCTTCCGGAAGAATGACGGATGCTCCTTTATCTGGTCTGAGATATCAGTATCCTGCAGTATCCGGCATTACTGTCCTGCAGTATACATGTCCTTATATTTTTTTGGATCGAAGCTATGATTGTAAACGAGATACTCATAATCCCTGATGGTTTCCCGGTATGGAAAACGGTCGGTGCCGGTCTCCTCCCAGGAATAGTAGGTTCCGGAGGCGTCATAGCAGCCCAGCGGATGGATCACAGGCAGTTCCTCTTCCATGGACAGAAGAAAACGCTGGTACGGCGTCATATCAAGGCCCGCCTGATCTAAAAGCTCGGAAGCGAGATAGATCGCGCTCATTTTCCCTTTCTGTTCTGACTTGGATTCATAGTTTGTCCAGATGAGAAACGGCGTCTCATACCACATCAGATGATCGCCTGTGGGGACGTCGGCGCTGGGCATTCCGGCGATTTCATCGTAAAATTCATCTTCCACACTGGGCTGGTGATCGCCGAACATCACTATCATCGTAGGTTCGCTGCTGTTCTCAAAGTAACGGATTAAATATTCCAGGGCTTCGTCCGAGCGCTTCATCAGGGATAAATACTGGTCAGTTTTTGGATACTTATCCTTTAAGGAGCCGGTCAGCCATACCTCCTGCGGGAAGTTGTCGTAGATTCCCTCATAGCCGCCGTGATTCTGCATCGTCACATTGAACAGGAAGAGGCGGTCGTCTGGGTTCTCCTTGTTTTCCACCTGCCTGATCAGGTTTTCATAATCCGACTGGTCGCTTACGTAGTTTCTAAGAAAATCCCGTTCTTCATAGCGGGTCTCGTCAATAAAATCATCGAATCCCATGTTCTTATAACACGTATCGCGGTTCCAGTTCTCGCCCGGGTAAGGATGCATGGCGATGGTCCGGTAGCCCTGCTCCTTTAAGGTACTGACAAGGCTGTATGTTCCGGGCTTTATGTAAAACTGATAGGCACTGCAGTTGGAAGGCAGGAAGGCCATGGAATCCCCGGTCAGAAATTCGAATTCCGAATTGCATGTCATGGAGCCGAAGACGGGAATACAGAGACTTCCGCTGATGGTATGTTCCTTCAGGCTGTAGAGAAATGGAAAATATTCCTGGTTTGTGTCAAATGAGCCGCCTGTGCGTAAATCGGACAGACTTTCATTCATGATGCAGATAATATTGACCGGGGCTGCAGTATCCTCGCCCAGGGAAACATCCTCGGCGGAGGCCAGGACGACATCTTCCGGTTTGTATTCATGATAAATCCGCTTGATCTGGGAAGTGCTGTATCCAGCAGGCTTCTCTTTCACCGCGTAGCGGAAGGACACCGCGGTGGAGAGGATGTAACCGTATTCTTTGTAGGTTTCGTTGACCTCCCACATGTTGATTCCCAGACCCCACGAGGGCATGAGAAATGTAAAAAACCACACGCCGTAAGCTGCGATGGCACCGGCTGCCGTGCCCGCAAAGGCGAGTCTGAATCTGCGGCCGGAGATACGCCTTGGAAATGCGATTGCAGCGATATTGATGACGAGTAGAATCAGTCCGGCGATTTTCATGGACTTTGTTATGGTGAATACGTAATTTTGGGAGACGGTCATGGCCGTTCCAAAGGCCAGAATATCCCAGAACATGATGGGACGGCTTCGGAAGGATACCACGAAAGCCTCGGCCAGGGAAAGGATAAAGAGGAGAATGGATACGGCCGGAACGGCGATCCTTGTCCGTCCTGTTGCAGCAAACACAAGAAGATAAAGGGTGTAAATCCAGCCGATGTTTAATACTGCCATATAAGAAGGGATCGTCGCCAGATTACCGGTTACATATTCAAATAAGAAATAGGAAATGCATGGAACCGTCAGAAGAAACAGGGTAAAAAGTATATGGACCGTTTTGCGGGCCAAAGGAATTACTTTTTCTTTTGTCATGGGTAAGCCTTTCTGTCAATGGGATGAGGTTATCGTACCACAAAGATTTTTTGGGTTCAAGAGAGAAAATAAAAATTGCATTTCCATGTACGATCGATTAAAATGAAGTTTAGCGATCCTGATCAGGAGGGAAGATACAGTATGCCGGCGAATACGGGATTATCAGAGAAAACAGAAATCAGGCTGAAACAGCCGAAACAGTATAAAGTGGTCATGTACAACGATGATTTTACACCCATGGATGTGGTGGTGGAAATTCTGATCGATGTGTTCCGCAAGAATTATGAGGAAGCGGTGGCTATTATGATGACGGTTCATAAGGGACAAAGAGCGGTGGTTGGCGTCTATTCCTATGACATTGCCATGACGAAGGCGGCCAGGGCGGTAAAGATTGCAAGAGAGCAGGGATATCCGTTCCGGGTGGAGGTGGAAAGTTGAAGATAGCAAAAGAAGTGGAGGAGCTGCTGAATGATGCAGTTTTAAATGCGGGCCGGAGAGGGAATGAGTATGTGACACCGGAACACGTATGGTACGTGCTCACGGACCGGCCTGTCTTCCGGGCCGCGTTTCAAAGCTGCGGCGGTGATGTGAAAAAGTTAAAATCACGGCTGGAAGAGTATCTGGGGCAGATGGACACTGTGGAGAAAGACGCAGGCGGAATACTGGTCAGCTACGGATTGAGCCAGGCCATAGAAGAGGCGGCGAGGAAGGCGGTTTCTTCGGACCGCGATATCATGGAACTTCCTCATCTGCTGTACAGCATGATGGAACTGGAAGAGAGTTACGGTGCGTATTTCGTTCAGCTTCAGGGTGTGGAATGTGTGGATCTCTTAGTGGAGCTGGGAACGGGAAGCCGTGATATGGAAATGAGAACGGGAGACAGAAGGGGAAAGCGTGCGGCAGATGGATCCGGAGGGGAATCGGGAAAAACGGAAACAGGCAAAACGGAAGCAGGAGATGCGGAATCAGAAGAAGGAATGGAGCGGGAACGCCTCCTGATGAAGTATGCCGTCTGTATCAATGAGGAAGTGAAAATAAGCTGTCCTCTGATCGGCCGTGAAGCGGAGCTGGAGCGTACCATGCAGGTCTTATGCCGGCGTCAAAAGAACAATCCGCTCCACATCGGAGAACCAGGTGTGGGAAAAACGGCCATCACCTACGGGCTGGCGGCCAGAATTAATGAAGGGCGGGTGCCGGAGAAGCTGAAAAATGCCAGAATCTACGGAATCGATCTGGGCTCTATGGTGGCGGGAACGCAGTTCCGGGGAGACTTTGAGAAACGGCTGAAGGCTGTGATGGAGGAGCTGAAGGAGGAGGAGAACCCCATCCTCTATATCGACGAGATCCATAATCTGGTAGGGGCAGGCGCAGTAAACGGCGGTTCCATGGATGCCTCCAAGCTGCTGAAGCCGTATTTAACTGATGGAACGCTTAAGTTTATCGGTGCAACGACCTATGAGGAGTACAAGAAGTATTTTTCAAAGGATAAGAGCCTGGTGAGACGGTTCCAGAATATTGACATTAAAGAACCGACCGTGGAAGAGACGGTGGAGATTTTAAATGGCTTAAAGCCGTATTATGAAAAATTTCACCATGTCCGCTATCAGAAGGGAACGATGGAACATGCGGCAGTTCTTTCCAACCAGTATATCAATGAGCGGTACCTTCCGGATAAAGCCATCGATTTAATCGATGAGGCAGGGGCTTACTTAGAGCTGCATCCGAAGAATAAAAAGGTTCAGGTTGTGGATAAAAAACTGGTGGAAGAGGTGCTGGCGAAGATCTGCAGGATTCCGAAGCAGACAGTGGAGACGGAGGAACGGCAGAAGCTGGCAAGGCTGGAGCGGGAGCTGAAAGGCCGGGTATTCGGCCAGGACGAGGCGGTGGATCAGCTGACCAATGCGATTAAACTGGCGAAAGCGGGGTTGAATGAAGAGAACAAACCGGTGAGCAGCCTTCTGTTTGTCGGTCCCACCGGCGTTGGAAAGACAGAGCTTGCAAAGTCTGCCGCAAAGGTGCTGGGAATCCGGCTCGTGCGGTTTGACATGAGTGAATACGCAGAAAAACATACCGTAGCGAAGCTGATCGGTTCACCGGCCGGATACGTGGGATACGAGGAGGGCGGACTCTTGACGGAAGCAATCAGAAAGAATCCCCACTGCGTGCTCCTGCTTGATGAGATCGAGAAGGCGCATCCGGATATTTATAATATTCTGCTTCAGATCATGGATTATGCGACGCTGACCGACAACCAGGGCAGGAAAGCTGATTTCCGCAACGTGATTTTGATCATGACCTCGAATGCGGGGGCTGAAAAAGCCGACCGCTCCTCCATCGGATTTGGGGGGCGTCAGCTGAATGAGGAAGGGATTACCGATGAAGTGAAGCGGGTGTTCCGACCGGAATTCAGAAACCGCCTCGACCGTGTTATTATTTTCCGCCCTCTGGATGCGGCCATGGCAGACCGGATTGTGGAGAAGGAATTCCGCAGTCTGGCTCGGAAAGCAGCAGAGAAGAACGTAGTACTGACGATCGGGAAGGCAGGCCGGAAGTATCTGGCGAAGAAAGGCGTAAGCCGTGAGTATGGAGCCAGAGAGATTAAACGGATCATCGGACAGGAGATCAAGCCGCTTCTGGTGGATGAGATGCTGTTTGGGCGCCTGAAGAAAGGCGGAAGCTGCCAGGTGGATTACGATGGGGAAAGGATCAGAATTCTGATTTAGTCAGAATTCTGTCCCCTGTTCTCTAATTCTGCCGCCAGCATTTTGTGAAGCTGCCAGACGTTATCTCCGTAATTGCTGACCAGAGTGATGACAGTTTCATTCTCTTTCCTGTAAGAAGAGATAAAACTGACTCCGGGGTCGCTTCCCTGAATATAGGGGGAGTAGACTCCGTTTTGTTTTTTGAGCCAGACACCGTATCCGTAGCACTGCGCGCCGCCGCTGTGATTCCTTATCATGTCTGCGGTCATTTCCGGTGAGAGAAGTCTGCCTGACATGAGATGATCCCAGAATCGTCTGATATCGCCGACTGTGGTAAAGGCTCCGCCGGCCCCTGTGCCTTTGGCATCGACGCTGAAGATGTTGGTGCGGTACGTCTGATCCTGGGCGCTGCAGATATAGTTCGATGCGCATTTTGCAGGAAGACGGTCCAGCTCATAGTATCCGGTGGAGGTCATGCCGCAGGGGGCAAATATGTGATCCTCCAGCCATTCATCGAACACAGCTCCCGTGATGGATTCCATAATTATGGCAAGCACGACAAATCCGGTATTGTTGTACTGAAAGCGGCTTCCATGCGGATACATCATGGGTTTCTCAAGAAACAGCGGAAGTAAATCTCTGTTCGAACGTATTTTATAATTGGGGAAATCTCTCCACAAGTCCTCATAGTCTTCCATAACGCTTTCGTCGAAGTAGTCCGGTATTCCTGAGGTATGCGTCAGCAGCTCCTTTATGGTAATATTGCGGTCAATGGCTTTTAAGTCAAAATCGAGCATATCACCGATCGTATCATTAAAATTCAGTTTTCCCTTTTCGATCAGCTGTAAAATGCCGGCTGCTACAAATACTTTGCCGGCAGAGGCAGTTGCAAATTTTGTGCTGCTGTCATTAGGAATCCGGTTTGGCAGATCAGCATATCCGCAAGCCTTTTCGAAAACGGTTCTGCCGTGTACGGCGATTTGAATACAGCCTCTGAAACCGGCGTCTATGAGAGCTTCTAAGTTCATATCAAAGGTATCCTTTCCAAAGAATGTATGATCTTCTGTTATCCTGGTCTTATGATGTCTTGTTGTATCGTTATCTGTATCCTGTCAGCCTTTATTGTATCGTTATTGGGTTACGCTGTCTATCGGATTTGGCCAACGATCTTTAAAAATTGCATGAATACCTTAAAAAACACAGTTTTTCAAAAACGCATTTCCTGATATAGTTATGACAGAAAGAAAAACACAGAAAACATTGGCGTTAAGGAGGAAAACAACATGAAAAAGAGATTACTGGCTTCTGTATTATGTGTGGCCATGGCGGGAACGCTGCTGGCCGGATGCGGCTCTAAGGATACTGCGGGAAGTACGTCACAGACGTCTGCCGCGGGAACTGAGGCAAAGACAGAGGCGGCAAAAAACGAAGCAGAAAAGACGGAGGCAGCTGCAGGAACCGAAGCTTCCATCGTGACAGAGCCGACGGAACTGACTTTCATCTTCGCCGATGGAGATGAGGGAGCCAAGGCATCCATGAATGAGATCGTTAACCGTTTTAACGAGGCTTATCCGGATATTACGGTAAAGATTCAGCCGGGTAATGGTGGCGCATACAGTGAATTTTTAAAGACAAAGGAGAGCGTTGGTGAGTTCCCGGATGTGATGGAGATGAGAGATACGCCGATATACGTGCGTGCCGGGATGCTGGAACCGCTGCCGGATGATATCGTTTCCATGTTTAAGACGACGATTCCGTTTGACGGCAAGACGTATACGGCGCCATTAGGCGGTGAAAATACCAATGGAATTATTTATAATAAGAAGTATTTTGACGAAAATGGGTTTGCGGAGCCGAAGACGTATGATGAGTTTATCGAGCTTTGCCAGAAGATTAAGGATAAGGGAGACATGGCTCCATTAGTAGTGGGCGGCCAGGATATCTGGCATGTGGGCTTCTGGTTCTATAAGGCGTACAATGACCAGGTTATGAGTCAGGATACAGATTTTATCAAGCATTGTTACGAGGGAACCAAGGACTTCTCGGATCCGGCAATCGTGGCGACCTTTGAAGAGATGAAAACTATCTTTCAGTATGCCCAGGATGGCTGGGTATCTACACCTGATGCCCAGATTACCACATTCCTGGTAAGCGATATGGCGGCCATGATGTATTCAGGCACCCATATGTTCTCTCAGATTAAAGACGCAGATCCGAATTTTGAAGTGGGATGGTTTGCAGTTCCGAGTCCGGATGGCAAAACCCGTCTCGTTGGCGGCGGCGGTGCAGGAGGCCTTGCGATCTCCGCTGAATCCGCAAAGGATCCCAACAAGAAGGCAGCAGCAGAGGAATTTATCCGCTTCTTCTATACGCCGGAAAACTATAAGGTTTACTGCGACAAGCTGAACGCAATTCCATCAACCGTGGAGACTCCGGACTTAGCGGCTGACCCTGTCATGATGGAAGTAATTGAAGCGACGAACACTGCGGATGATTTAAGCGTAATGTGGAACGGACGTGTAGGAGAGAATGAGCTTCCTCCGGATTTCAGAAACTTTACATACAAGACAGTGATCGAAGTGATCCAGGGCCAGAGAGACATTCC
>OLQS01001231.1_pt1 | contig 15334 bp, 7 predicted proteins | sample 1672291 | NCBI WGS metagenome assembly OLQS01 (sample SAMEA3136668, study PRJEB25190) | human gut metagenome | biome: human gut; feature: human-associated habitat; material: faeces | place: Austria | collected 2013
AATAGAGGAACACGATAAAGAAGGCCGTGTGATCACTGCAGAGATGGACGATTTTTATCTGGTTACCGTATATACGCCCAACTCCCAGTCCGAGCTTCGAAGACTGGAATACCGCATGGAATGGGAAAGAGATTTCCTGGCTTATCTTCTGAAGCTTCAGGAGAAAAAGCCTGTGATCTGCTGTGGAGACATGAATGTGGCACATCAGGAAATTGACCTGAAGAACCCTAAGACCAACCGAATGAACGCAGGCTTCACAGATGAAGAGAGAGCCTGCTTTACCAGAACTCTGGAAGCTGGATTTATTGATACATTTCGTTACTTTTATCCGGAGCTTGAGGGCGCCTACTCCTGGTGGTCTTACCGATTTAAGGCAAGAGAGAAGAATGCCGGATGGAGAATTGACTATTTCATCACCTCTCCGTCCTTGAAAGAGAATCTGGAGGATGCGAAGATTCACAGCGAGATAATGGGGTCCGACCATTGTCCTGTAGAGCTGGATCTGAAATTTTAGACCATAGGGAGTCCTGTATGGCAGGTTCTGGGGATAAACAGATATCATCGGATGATTCTATTTCATGAGAAAGATTGCATTGTGCAGATTCCCTTTGGGAAACGTGCTCTGTGTACAAAAATGGCTACAGACGAGACAGCAGACAAAGACAGGAGGGCTTATAAAGTGCCAATACCGGGAAGTAAGAGCGTGGTTGTGACATACGGTTATCCTCTTTTACTTGGGGTAACCCAGATGGCAGATGGATATAATTTTGCAGTGGAAGCGGAAGAGGATTCCGAGGTTTACCTGCTCCTTTACAGGAAGAGGGGAAGAGAGCCCTTTTATGAGCTTCTTCTGGATGAAAAATATCGTACAGGACGGATTTTTTCTGTCTTTATGAAAAAATTAAATGTAACCAATCTGGAGTACAATTTTAAGATAAACGGGGAAATCTATCTGGATCCCTGTGCCAGCAGAATCAGCGGAAGAGAGCACTTTGGTGCAGCATGGGAGGAAGATCCCCACAAGGTGCGCTGCGGCTTCTGGTCCGGAAATGGTTATGACTGGGGGGATGAGAAAGCACCGGAAACAGACTTTGGAGATATGATCCTTTATAAAGTACATGTTCGGGGATACACCAGGCAGGCTAAGCTGCCGACAGGTCTCCGGGGAACTTTTTCCGGTCTGGTACAGATGATCCCATACTGGCAGGAGCTTGGCATTAATACGGTAGAGCTTATGCCGGCCTATGAATTTATGGAGGTGGTTCCGCCAAAGGAGCCAGACGGTCTGGTTTCCCAGAAGGGGAAAAAAGACGAGGTAAATTACTGGGGATATGGAAATGGTCTTTATTTTGCGCCAAAGAGTGCTTATTGCGCTACCCGGGATCCCCACAGGGAATTTTGTGACATGATCAGGGCTTTTCACAAAGCAGGGATTGGCTGTATCATGGAAATGTATTTTCCAGCAGAAGTTAATCCTTTAATGGCACTTCGTGCAGTGCAGTTCTGGAAACAGAATTATCATGTGGACGGCTTTCATATTCTGGGAGAAGGGGCACCTCTTGACCTGATCATGAAGGATGGCCTGCTTGCAGGAACGAAGATCATGGCAGAAGGAATGGATACGGCTGCTCTTTATAAGAACCGCAGACCAGGAAAGCGATGCTTTGCGGAATATAATCTGGGATTTTTGCAGGATATGCGCAGATTCCTGAAAAGCGATGAGGATATGGTTCCGGCTGTGCAGTACCGTATCCGTCATAATCCGGATGACCATGGAGTGATCAATTATATTACCTGCCAGGACGGTTTTACTTTAAATGACCTTGTTTCCTACAATTATAAGCACAATGAGGCAAATGGGGAAGGCAATAACGACGGCTGCAGCTATAATTATTCCTGGAATTGCGGCATTGAGGGACCAAGCCGGAAGCAGTGGATCCGTCAGATGAGGGAGCGCCAGATGCGAGCCGCTTTTTCCATGCTGCTGTTTTCCCAGGGAGTACCCATGATCTATGGCGGTGATGAGATCGGCAATTCCCAGGAGGGAAACAATAATGCTTACTGCCAGGACAATTCCATTGGCTGGATTGACTGGCGGGGACTGCGGCGAAATGCCAGTATGCTTGCCTTTGTAAAAAAGGCAGTTGCACTTCGGAAGGCTCATCCTGTCCTTCATATGAGTGAGAGCATGAAAGAGGCAGATTACCTTGGCAAGGGATTTCCGGATATGTCTTTTCATGGGGAACGTGCATGGTTCTGCAACATGGAAAATACCAGCCGCATGATCGGCGTGATGCTGTGCGGGGCATATGCAAAGCTGCCGGATGGAAGTGAGGATGATTTCCTTTATACAGGCTATAATTTTCACTGGGAAACCAGGAATATTGCCCTTCCCAATTTGCCAGAGGGGATGGAGTGGAAGAAAGTGATGGATACCGGAGATCTGACCTGTGACGGATTTTATGGGGAAAATGGCCAGGTTTATGAAAGAGCCGTGGAGGTGGGACCGCGTACAGTGGTTGTACTTCAGGGTGTGAAGAAACCGGAGCCTGAAAGAAAGCATACTGGCAAAGGAAAAAAGAATGAAAAACTGCCAGGCGCAGAAGGGAAGAAAACTGCAGCTTCAGACAATACTGTGACAGAAGCTGAGAATAAGGAAAGGAGGTCCGGTGACAATGCATCCATGGCTTCACTTTAAAACAATCACAAAGCATAAGCTGATGGTCATGCACTATTGCTTCCGAATCGGACTTTACAAGCAGGGGCTTCTCCATGACCTTTCCAAATATACTCCATCGGAATTTCTGGTGGGCTGCAAATATTATCAGGGAAACAGAAGTCCAAATAACGCAGAACGTGAGGATACTGGCGTGTCTACCGCCTGGCTCCATCATAAAGGGCGCAATAAGCATCATTATGAGCATTGGGTGGATTATTCCATAAATGATCCGGAGCATGTGATCATGGGGGCGAAAATGCCCCGCAGATATGTGGCAGAGATGGTGATGGACAGGATCAGTGCCTCCAGGACGTATCTTGGGGACGCATATGACAATCACAAGCCGCTGGAATATTTTCTGAAAAGCAAGCCGAAGCTGTGGTTTGTACATCCCCAGACCAAAAAAGAGTTAGAGGGGCTGCTTCGGATCCTCAATGACAAAGGGGAAGAAAAGGCTTTGTGGTATATTAAGCATGTTTATCTGAAAGGGAAGGATAAGTAGTTTCATATTCTGTGTTTATAAAACGCATACTTTCAAAAAAATATATAATATCACTTGCACTTTCATACTCTTCTGTGGTAAAGTATGAAATATGTTATTTTGCTGTCTGGATGATTTGGAGACGGCAGATTTTATAACAGAGGAGGAGAAAAAATTGAGTGGTACAACAGTGATAATTCTGATTGCTTTTGTGTTTTACCTTGCCATGATGATCGTCATCGGCGCGGTTTACATGAAAAAGACCTCCAGCTCAGAGGATTATTTCCTTGGAGGACGAGGACTGAACGGATGGGTGGCAGCCCTTTCTGCACAGGCTTCTGATATGAGCGGATGGCTTCTGATGGGTCTTCCCGGAGCCATTTATTCTTTTGGATCCGGACAGATCTGGATCGCGGTAGGACTTTTTATCGGAACTGTTCTCAATTGGGTTTGTATTTCCGGAAGACTTCGTAAATACACCATCGCAGCAAACAATTCCATGACTATCCCGGCATTTTTCGAGAACCGCTACCGTGATAAGAAAAAGATCCTGCTTCTGATCTCATCAGTGGTAATCGTAATCTTTTTCCTGGTGTATACAGCTTCTGCGCTGGCAGCAGGCGGTAAGCTGTTCAATACCGTATTTGGACTTGATTATCACATAGCACTTGCCATTGGAGCTGCAGTTATTCTTTGCTACACCTTCATGGGCGGCTTTATGGCGGTCTGTGTAACAGACTTTGTACAGGGAACCCTGATGCTTATCGGACTGCTTGTAGTTCCGCTGGTGGCGTATTTCCTGCTTCCAGGCAATCTTACAGACCTGATCTCCCAGAGCAGCGTGACCGGCGGTGCAGGTGCTTATCTGAACCCGTTTATGAATGGAGACAGACCATATACTTTTATAGAGATCTTTTCCCAGCTGGCATGGGGCTTTGGATACTGTGGAATGCCTCACGTACTGGTAAGATTTATGGCAGTTAAGAACGAGAAGGAACTGAAGAAATCCTGGGCGATTGCCATTGTATGGGATCTTCTTTCCCTGACAGCTGCATTTGCAATCGCTGTGATCGGAAGAGCTTATCTGCTTCCTGTTATTCTTGGGGAGAACGGAGCCGCTTCTTCTGAGAGCGTATTTATTGAGATGATCCGCAAGGTGTTTACCTCAGAGCTTGCGCTTCCCTTTATCGGCGGACTGTTCCTCTGCGGAATCCTTGCAGCGATCATGTCCACAGCGGATTCCCAGCTTCTGGTAACTGCTTCTGCAGTATCTGAGGATCTGTATCACAGCTTTATCAAGAAGGATGCTGACACAGAGGAAATTCTGAAAGTAAGCCGCATCACGGTTATTGTGATCGCAGTGATCGCATTTGTCATTGCATGGAATCCGGACAGCAGTATTATGGGACTGGTTTCCAATGCATGGGCAGGACTTGGTTCCGCATTTGGACCGATCGTGGTAATGTCCCTGTTCTGGAGAAGAACCAATCTTCCAGGTGCCATTGCAGGTATGGTGACTGGCGGACTTACTGTTATTATCTGGGACTATATTCCGTTAGTCGGAGGACAGACACTGGGAACCTATACAGGACTTTATTCCCTGGCAGTTGGTTTCCTGCTCAGTCTGGTGATGATCGTGATCGTCAGCCTTGTGACGAAGGCTCCATCCAAAGAAATCACAGATGAGTTTGACAGAGTTGCTGAGAAATAATGCAGTTGCATGATCGTTGTGCATCGTGATGCGTGTTATAGGTTGCGATGCGACCATTAAGAAAGTTTTATAAAAAAGGTAGTCCTTATATGGAAAGGGCTACCTTTTTTTCTGAAAATTTGTTATAATAATAACATCTTTATCCGGGAATGAAAGACATTGTATATCAGTGTCTGGCAGAAAACGGACGTAATAAATCTGCATTCCCATAACAGAAAGGGGCAACACAAGATGAAAAAATATGATTATTTAATTGTAGGAGCCGGACTTTTTGGAGCTGTATTTGCTCACGAAGCTACTAAGAAGGGCAAGACCTGCCTGGTGATCGACAAGCGTGATCATATCGGCGGTAATATTTACACAGAGGAAGTAGAAGGCATCCAGGTCCACAAGTATGGCGCACATATTTTCCATACTTCTAAGAAGGAAATCTGGGACTATGTGAATCAGTTTACAGAGTTTAACCACTTTGTAAATTCACCTATTGCTGTGTATAAGGATGAATTGTATAATCTTCCGTTTAATATGAATACATTCCACCAGCTCTGGGGAGTTCGGACTCCGGCAGAGGCGAAGGCGAAGATTCAGGAGCAGATCAGCCGCATGCACATCACACACCCGAAGAACCTGGAAGAGCAGGCACTGGCGCTGGTGGGACAGGATGTGTATGAGAAGCTGGTAGAGGGCTATACCCGCAAGCAGTGGGGAAGAGAGTGTAAGGACCTTCCGTCCTTTATTATCAAGAGACTTCCTCTTCGTTATACCTATGATAATAACTATTTTAAGGATCCCTATCAGGGTATTCCGAAGGGCGGCTATACCCGTATTATCAAGAAGCTTCTGGAGGGTGTTCAGGTTTGCCTGAAGACGGATTTCTTTGCAAACAGAGAAGAGCTCACTGCACAGGCAGATAAGATCCTTTTTACCGGTATGATCGATGAATTTTACGATTACTGCTATGGTGAGCTGGAGTACCGTTCCCTGCGTTTTGAGACAGAAGTGCTTGATATGGGGAATTATCAGGGAAATGCGGTTGTGAACTATACCGATTATGAGGTGCCATATACCCGTATTATTGAGCATAAGCACTTCGAATTTGGGACACAGCCGAAGACTGTTATCACAAGAGAATATCCGGCAGCATGGGAGAAGGGAAAAGAGCCGTATTATCCCATTAATGATCCGAAGAATGACGAGCTCTTCGACAAGTACGAGCGCCGTGCATTAGAAGAGAAGAATGTACTCTTCGGCGGACGACTGGGCATGTACCGCTATATGGATATGGATAAAGTAATCGAGGAAGCTCTTAATATGGCTGAGACCGAGCTGACCTACGAAGAAGTATAAAGGAGAATATTATGGATACCCCGACTATTACACAATACTACAGAGAATCGGACCCGGCCAGACGTCTGGCACTTTTGAATATGTCAATTGAGGCAGGAGAGGAGCCGGAGCTGAATCAGATCCGCAAGGAGCTTTGGGACATCCGTTATCAGGATCCGTCTGAGCTTGGCGGTGATACCCGGGCTGACGGTTTGATCGCACTGTGGATGCTGATGGAGTTTAATAAAGACAGCGGCAAGCGCTTTATGGGAGTCCGTGGCGGACGTAAGGAGATCATGAAACAGCTGAATAAAATGAAATTCCAGGAAATCTGCGCCAAGGGAAAGGATTATGAAGAGCTTCTTTACAGGGAGTGCTGCCATATGGTGAAGACGTATATGGAGCTTAGTGAGTCTGATAAGGCTTATAACAGCACGCTGTTTGGAATTATGAAAATGAGCAGTGAGCGTGCCAAGGACAAGCTGAAAGCGGATATTTATGATACTGCCGTGGTGCTTCCGCAGACATTGAAGATGGAAGAAGAGCTTGGAATCGTCACCCGCGCCGCCCGGGAAATGTACGAACTGCATTTTCCAGGAGAGGGAAGCCTGGGAGCAGACAGATAACATGCCAGGCGAAAAAGCCTGACATGTATAAAAAGATATAAAAATATAAAGTCCTTAGTACCGCAGCAGTCTCCGAATCTGGAGCTGGCTGCGGTATTTATTATGCAGCTCCAGTTCCAGCGCCTTCTCACATGCATCCAGAATCACATCATAATAGGTAAACTGATAAATATTACCTGCAATCTGCACACAATTATACCGCTGCAAAGAAATCCCAATCTGTTCCATGGAAAATTGGAAATCAAGCTTCGCCTGCAGCATACGCATTAAAGTAAAGGACACAAACCCAATCACAAAATGGGCATTGATCTTATCCGGTGTCCAGATAAAGGTAGCAGAGGAGTCATACTGGCTTTTGGAATCAAGGAAAATTTTCTCCATATGACGAAGTCCGCTGAAAAGACGATAAGGGGAAAGGTTATCCGCCTCCAGATTATCAGTAGCAATGGCAGTGTATCCGTCCAGCTTCAATCCGGTACGCTTTCCGGAAGACTCCCTGGCAAGGCGCTGCTGTCTGGCCTGAAGCTCATGGTAATATACAAATTGTTTTTCCCTATCCTCAAAAATCCGCTCTTTGTAAAGAAGAGGGATAGTCTGATGCTTTTCATTCAGAATTTTCATTTCCTGATAACCATCCTTCAGTACCCAATCCTTAAATTCTGCATTCGCAGTATGCACCGGCAGACCATAAATATATCCGTCTGCCTGTACTCCATTGCAAATAAAAGGCTCCTCCTCCGGACGCACAGGTGCAGTATTATAAAAACGAGTTCTGGGATTCTCTCTCTTTAATTGCTTTACGGCATTAAAAACAGACTGGTTCAACACAGTACCACTGGTAGATAGGTCATATGCAATGGGAATTCCATTTCTGTCCGTGAGAAGATCCAGGTGAAGGGTGGAATCTGTACGTCTGGCATTGGGCTGCGTGTCAGAGGGCATGCTTCCCGGAATGGAAAAATTATAGCTGGTGTGATCCAAAAAAGCAGAAGTAGTATCTCTGGAAAGGATGCTGCCGGAATGCTCATAAATCCACTTCTGCAGATCTTTTTGCAGTTTCACAATAACATGAAAGGCAGAATCCAGGTCTTCGTCTGAGATGCTTCCGGATTCTTCGAAGTAGATTCCTTTTTCAATAGCTTCATTCCAGGTGCAATTCGGGTAAAGCGCACGGGAAATGACCATATATCGGAAAAGCTCTTCTATATTATAGGGGAGAGATAGATTCCAGGTCCTGGTACGCCAGAAAATGTCCAGCTGAAGCTCCTTATAAAGGTATTTCAGAATGCCGTAGCCTACATTTTTCAGAGAGTGTTCTCCTGGTGAGAGAGCAGTAGTAAGGTCAACATATACCACAGAGTTCTTTTTGGCTTCTCGTTCCTGGTTCATATCGGCCACAACCTTCTCGAAATGGCTGATGGGATCCGGGTAATCCTTCTTTAAATCTTCCAGATATCCCAGCCCCATAATGGTCTTCTGACGAGTGGCTTTCTTCTCTTTATCATAGTAGGATTCGGTAATGGCAAGGTAAGTTCCCTTTGACTTAGGGGTCTTTTTGAGAAACATAGGGGGTCCTCCTGTAGGTTTTATCATTTGAAAATGAAGATGGTGCGTATTCCTTGTTTGCCAATTGCATAAGTGCATTGGTTTTCTGGCATTTATTATAGCACGAGAAAGAATGTACATCAAGATACACCATGAAAAAATACGAAAATCGGAGCGAATATAGTTTAGAAAACAGGGCGTGAAATTGTGCAAAATGCTGAAAATTAAACAGTGGAAAACGGAGTAAACATGTAGTTTTTTGTCCTGTGAAAATAGAAAAAATAAGAAATTGTGTGTTTTTTTCAATAAAAAGTCAAAAACAGCGACAGTACACTAAAATACACACTATAAAAATACGAAAAAGAAGACCGATTCGTGCCAGGTTTCTTAGTGAAACAGCAGAAAACAGGGATTTTTCAGGTGATCATAAATAATTGCTCCTTTAAAATCAGTGTGATATGATGATAAAAATGGGTTTGGGGCTGGTTCTGCCTGCAAAACCACACTGAAAAAAGGAAAACCCGATCTTGAAAAGGAGGTTGTAACATGAAAAAGAATTCAAGGCTGAAATCGTTTTTTGCCATACTTCTGGCGGTATCTATGATATTCCAGCAGTCCAGTCTGACTGTCCTGGCAACAGACGATACCTACGTTGAGGACGCTGCGGCAACGCCAACTCCGTCTGAAAGCGAAGCAGAAGCATACGCAACGGAGGGAGCGGAACCGGTTGCTGAGAAACAGGAAGAACCTCAGCAAGTGCAGGAAACTCCTGCTGCGGAACAAACTCAGGAGCCAACGGAAGCACCTGCCGAGCAGCCAACAGAAGCGCCAGCAGAGCAGCCAACAGAGGCGCCTGCAGCAGCTCCGACAGAAGCACCTGCAACAGAGCCCACAGCGGCACCAGCAGAAGTGACGGAAGTGCCTGCAGCACCGGAAGCTACAGCAACACCAGCTGCTGAGGCAACTGCAACTCCTACACCAGAAGTCAGCGCGTCCCCAAGTGAGACACCAACACCGGAGGTTACGGAGACACCTGCTGAGACTACAGAATTTTCTGATGTGTCAGTAGACAATGCAATTGCTAATGTAAGTCTTTCTACACCAATCAGTGAAAAGGCAGTTTTGGTTGCGAAACAGTATGATGAAGATTCAGAGTATTTTGATAATGCAATCGGTGCAGTAATGAACTGGGCAGGACAGAATAATCTGGCACTTACTGAGGCAGTTGTTTATGATCTGCATTTTGAAAATGAAGATGGAAGTGAACTTCCGTATGGAGACAATGCAACAGTAAATCTCCAGTTTATCAATCCAATCTTAAATGATCTGGAGTATGACAATGTAGAAAATGTAAAAACATATGTACTTCATATCACAGGAAATGGTGTTCAGGATGTAAATGGTGGTATTGCTCAGAATGGAAATGGAGCAGTAACAGGTGTTACGATTCAGACGAATGGATTTTCTCCGTTTGTGATAATAAAGGCAGGAGAGGCTCTCACTACTGGAGAGGGCTCCACTGTTGGAGAGAATTCCACTATTAATATTAGTACTCTTCCTAGCGCATGGATCAAAACAGAAAGTGTTCAGAAAAAAACAAATGAAGTGTGGGCTGATATCAGCCATAGTGAAAGTCTGGATCAGAACAGTGTTTATCGTTTAAATGTTACATATGAAATTCCTAATACTGAGAAGCCAACAAGTGACATAAAATATGAATACTCGTTACCACCTGTTTTTAACTCAGTTCAGTCTTCTGGAGATATTTTAAATAACAGTAACGAGCTAATGGGTACTTATAATGTGACTGATGGAAAGATTGTGCTGGATATTTCTGCTGCTGCAATTACTTCCTTATCGAATCTCCAAGGTTTTTTCAGCTGTGAATTTAAATTTGATAAAACTCAAATCACAACTAACAAAACAATTACTGTAGTATATCCGGTTACACATAAGACAGAGGTATTCCAGTTTCAGGAGGATACCAATAGCTACTTAACTACTGAGAAAAAGCAGTTAGATGTAGATTATAAAAAAGGAAAAATAAAATATCAGATTTCTGTTAAGGCAAGTGATGCGGAGAATAACGTGGTTATTAAAGATCAGCTTGGTGATGGACTTTCCTTTGACAAAACTAGTGTTATAGTAAAAAAGAACGACTCCAAAGTGAATATAACGCCAGTCTATTCAACAGATGAAAAAACAGCAATCTTTAATTTGGGAGATATGACGGCTAACGATAATTATGTAATCGAATATTGGACATCAATTATCAACTATAACAGTATGTATAATAATGGAAATAATGAAGTTACTATTACAAAGAGCAATTCATATACATACCAGTCAGAAGGAAAAAATGAAATATCCGGGAATCAGGTTATAAATACATTTACAAAAAAATGGGTAACAAAGAACGGAAGTTATAATTCTGAGGAGAAATCAATTGACTGGACAATTACCATAAAGGAGGGAAGTCCGTTAAATATCAATGGTGCCGTTATTAAGGATGTTCCTGGTGTGAATGTCTCAATTCCGGATGATACCGTTGTAACTGTAAAAAGAGACGATGGAACTTCTTTTACAATTACGGGAAAACAGCTTAAAGACGGATATCAAATTACAGATACGGAGTATATGGGAAAATATGTGTTTACTTATACAACAATTTTGCCCAGCGATGTTCAATCTGTTATTGGTAACGTTAATGTAAGCAATCGTTATGAATTTAATAATGGAAAAGGTCAGAATACGACTGGTTCAAAAGAAATTGGTGTAGAGCCGATTCCTGCTGTAACAAAGGAATGCACCTATTATACAAATAATAACAATGGTGCGAATACTGCAGATTGGAAAGCAACTATAATAATCACATCCAGTGGTACACATGTATTTCATGACGAATTAAAAGATGATATGACTTTAGTGGCTGATTCTGTCAAGGTTACAGATGAGACCGGAAAAGAAGTATCAAAAGAAGTAGTGGTTGATAACGGACAAAAAAGCTTTCACATTACATTTACGGACGAGACAGTCGAAAATGGGAAACAGAAAAAATATATAATTACCTATAAAAGCAATTACGATTATAATAAAATACCTACTACTGGTACTGTGTCAAATACCAGATATACTTATCATAATCAATGTAAATTAGATGATAATCCTTGGGTGGAGGCGAAATTTACAGTACAGGGAGGTGAAATATTTAATAAACAATCAGCTGATGGAGCTGAATATGACGCTGTAAATAAGACAATTAAGTATAAAATAGTGGTGAATTGGGCAAATATTGATTTCTCGGGAAAAGAAATTGTAGTGAAGGATGTACTTCCGGAGGGAACAGCTTTTGACTGTATTGACAGCATGTTTAAAGTAGTTCATGGAAATGGTGGAAGGGTAGATTATCCGACGGTCGATAATCCCAGCAGTGTTGTAACTGTTGATACATCAGAAAGTGGGGTTGTATACTTTAGGTTTGGTGATATTGGTTCAATAGGATATGGTTTTAATTATAAGCTAAAGGTAAGTGATGATTACTACAAAACCAATCAAAAAGTGGATTTTAAAAATAATGCTGCATTGCTTGTTGATGGAACGGTTGCGAAAGAAGGTTCCCATACGGTAACTGTTGAATTTAATGCACTGAAGAAAGATTCCCAGCAGTATATGGATTCAGGTAATAATAAGACTAATTTTATTAAATATATTGTTACCATTAATCCGGCTGCAGCTCAGCTTTTGCCAGATACGATGACAGCGGGGGGTCTGACATTGACAGATATTATTCCCGATAATCTGACTCTGGTTATCAACAAATCGTTTCCAATGACTTTGAAAAATATAAAAGATCAGAATGATAAACCAGCTTTAAATTATTCATATGATAGCTCTACAAGACAGCTGGTTGTACATGTACCTGATGGAAAGGCTTTGGAACTGGTATTTTATGCACAGTTATCAGGCAAAAACGGAAAAGATATAGATGTGAGCAATACCGTAAACCTTAGTGGTGGAACCTCTTACAGTGTGACATCAACAGATAATAAAAAATATCAGATTGTTCAGTCTTCAGCAGGATTAAATGGAGACGATCAGCACATCAGATTGAAGAAAACCCGGGAAGATGCGAGCACTGCTTTGGCAGGTGCGAAATTTGATATTGTAAAGGTTAACATTAGCGATGATGGGGCTGTAACTACTGAAACGCTAGGAAACAACTTGGAGGTTGATGCCAACGGTAGTCTGGTTTATCCAAGAGAAAATAGCAATGATCAGGCTTTGCTTGCGGATACATTGTACTATTACCAGGAAGTGGAGGCGCCGCAGGGATATCAAAAAGATTCTACAAAATATTATTTCTGGAATCCGGGAAATGCTAAAGAACAGTTAAAGACTAAAATTCAAAATGCTGTGAACTCTGGAAAGCTTGATTCGAATACACAGAATGCAAACACTAATTTGTATGGAGAGATTATTGTGACGAATAAGCTTGTTCCTCCAACAGCGACACCAGTGCCGACAGCGACACCAACACCGATGATAGAGGCAACGGGTGAGCTGAAAGTGGATGCGGTAAAGAAATTGGTTTCAGCAGAAACTCCGCTTCAGGCAGGTCAGTTTGAATTCGAACTTATTGAAATTAAAGACAAAACAGAGAATGTAATCCAGACTCAAAGCAATGATGCAGAGGGAAAAGTAGAGTTTGCTCCGATTAGTTATCAGCTTAATGGAGAAAAGAACGATCTTGGTACCCACAAGTACAAAGTACGGGAAGTAAAAGGTGACGCAGCAGGTTACACCTATGACGACACCATCTACACAATCAACGTAACCGTAGAAGACGCAGGCAACGGTACCTTAACCGTAACCCCAGTCATCCATTCCTCCGAGGCAACTTCCGAGGATGCCACTGTAACAGGTATGGAATTTACCAACACATACACCACATCTGGTCAGATCGCTCTTGGTGCAACCAAGACTCTGGAAGGCCAGACACTGGAGGAAGAGCAGTTCAGCTTCCAGGCAACAGAAATGGATGCAGATGGAAAGGCAGTAGAAAATGGTTACAGCGAAACTGTGAAGAATGCTAACGGCGGCGCCATCACATTCCCAATCATCACATATAAGGAATCCGGAACCCATTATTACCAGATCACTGAAGTAAAAGATGAGAAACCGGCATACCAGTATGATGAAAGCAAATACGTTGTAAAAGTAGACGGAACAGACGACAATGCAGGCAAGTTAACAGCGAAAGTTACTTCTGTTACAAAGAACGGCGAACCTGTAAAGAGTGAAGACCTCACTGGAGCAGTTACCTTCACTAACACCTACAGTGCTTCCGCTGACCTTGAACTGAAAGCCCAGAAGTCCATGAAGGTAGAAGCTGAACAGCTTGGAACCTTCGAATTCGAACTGAAAGATGCAGATGGCAAGGTAATTGAGACAGTCAAGAACGACGAAAAAGGTGCAATCAGCTTCAGCAAGCTTTCCTATACAGAGAAAGATGCTGGCAAGACCTTTACCTACACCGTAAACGAAAAGCTCCCATCAGAGGCAGACACCTACGTATACGACAAGACTGTTTATACAGTAACTGTAAATGTAGAAGACAACCGTGACGGAACTCTGAAGCTTACCACCAAGGTAAATGGAGAAGATTACACCGAGACAGCCATGAAATTTGTCAACGATACTACCAAGGTTACCATTTCCAAGGTAGACGACACAACCCTGAAAGCTCTTGCAGGAGCAAAACTTCAGGTAGTAGATGACCAGGATAAGGTTGTGGAAGAGTGGACCTCAGATGGTACACCACATGTGCTCACAGCGAAACTTGTTCTTGGCAAGACCTACAAACTGGTTGAGGCAGAAGCACCATTGGGATATGAGATTGCAGAGCCGATCACCTTCACTGTTGATGCAGATGACACCAAAAATGCAGTTGAGATGAAGGATGCCATGACAAAGAGCAAGACCGCTGCAATTGAGATCGCCAAGGAACTGAAGCTGAACTATGCACTTGCAGGCGCTAAGGACATGACCTTCTACGCAGCACTTTTCGCAGATGCAGAATGCACAATTCCTGCTTCTGATGTAAAAGCACTTGAGTTTAAGAATGCATCTTCTTCCACAGTTACCTTTATCAATCTGGATCTTGGAAGAACCTACTATGTAAGTGAGACAGATGTAACCGGAAAAGCAATTGATTCAGGCATGACGCCGGATGAAAAGGTTTATGTACCGGTTTATCCACAGGGACAGGCAATCACCGTAACTGAGGATGGCGCAAAGAGCAGCATCACGTTCGAGAACCAGTTCAGCGAATGGCCGGATGGATTCTACAAGATCGCGACTCTGAATGTAACCAAGAAGCTTCTTGGTGCAGATGGAAATGCCCTGGAAAGTGATGAGATTTTCTATGCAGGTATCTTTGATGACAAAGAGTGCACAACTCTTTCCACAAGAACGGAGAAGAACATCCTGACACTTGATCTTGCAGGAGGCTCCACAGTATCTGAGAGTACACAGGCAGTTGTAATACCGGATGAATCCTTTACGCTCTATGTTGCAGAGACAGATGCAGAAGGAAATCTGGTAGGTGGTACAGACGGATTCAGATATGCAGTAACTGTTGAAAATGGAAATGTACTGTTTGATGAAAATAATCTCAATGCAGAGGTAACCATCATCAACCAGGAACAACCGGAAGCAACACCTACTGTAACTCCTGAGGAGACAATAACTCCTACACCAACCCCAGGCACCTCCACAGGTGTTAAGACAGGTGATGACACACCAATCGGCTTCTATATGGCATTGCTCTTTGTTGCAGCTCTCGCAATCGAAGAAACAACCAGAAGACGCCGCAAAAAAGAATAAGAATTATTTATACCGGTCCAAATGCAAGTATGCATGAAGAC
>OLQS01001243.1_pt1 | contig 15263 bp, 10 predicted proteins | sample 1672291 | NCBI WGS metagenome assembly OLQS01 (sample SAMEA3136668, study PRJEB25190) | human gut metagenome | biome: human gut; feature: human-associated habitat; material: faeces | place: Austria | collected 2013
TTTTTTATTCAGTAATCCGCAGATTTGGGGTACTACATCAGTTGAGTATGCTCAGGCGTTTGTCTCTAATAGCAGTAGCAAAGAACTGGTCTTTGCGTTAGCCAACAAGCGTAGTACAAGTTTGCTGTTATTTTACCAAACGGTCAATGACATTGATCCGACTTGGGATTACTCTCCTTCTACCGAATGTTACAGCCATCTTTATGATGATACCGCCGTAAAGTCAAAGGATATACGGGCAAAGGCAGTATTTGGTGCAGATAATAGCCGTATTATTAAATTCCCGAATGGAAGTACCGGTCAGTTTGTTACCAATGAACAACCGTCACAAACCCCGATTGTGGTTACCCGTGTGGCGGAAATGTATCTGATTAAAGCGGAAGCATTGGGAGCAGTCAATGGGTTGGCTACATTAAAAGAATTTATGAACAAACGCTACGCAACCGTCTTGTTGCCTTCAAATATGACTGATATAGAGTTTCAGAATCAAATACTTGATGAGCGTCACCGCGAGTTGTATGCAGAAGGTCAACGATGGTATGATTTGAAGCGAACCAACCGTTTGGACTTGTTTTCTTCCTTGAACGGTAGAAACTACCTGATGTATTATCCTGTTCCCCAGTCGGAACGCGATTTGGCGGGAGAGGAAAATTACCCTCAAAATGAAGGCTATTAATTATCTTAGAAAGAACAAAGTATGAAGAATATAAAAATAGTAACAACGTTTTTTATCTGCTTGCTGCTACTTTCAGCATGCTCGGATGATTGGAAGGAAAATGCGCTGACAGCTAAATTTACTTTTGACAAGACAACCTACTATGTAGGCGAAGAAGTCTGTATCACGAATGAGACAGTAGGCGGAGAAGGTAATTATACCTGCCAATGGGATTTAGGGAATGGAGAGACTTCAACAGAAGTTGCTCCTAAAGTGACTTACGAAACGAATGGAGCATATACAGTGACTTTGCATGTGAAAGACAGTAAAGGAAATTATGCAATGGCTCATAAATTATTGACGATTGAAGCTGAACCTCTGCCCGAAGTCGGCAATGTGAAACTGAAATGGGTAGGTGCCCACGTGTTGGGCGAAATACGTTCTACGGCTCCGGCAGTCAGTGATGATAATAATGTATATATGACTTCCAATGACCATTATTTGCGGAAATTTTCAGCCGCTACCGGTGAACAATTGTGGGAGTTCGACTTATGGACATCGGCTGACGGTGATTCTCCGTCCGGTAATACGCATACCACTCCGAGCATTGATACGGACGGTACTGTGTATGTAGGAACAGGCGACACAAGTGGCAAAGTAGGGCGCGTATATGCCATCAATCCCGATGGAACAAAGAAATGGGTCGTTGCCGGAGATGCTGAAAAAGGATTTTGGAATAAAGGACAGGCTTCAAAGCCTCGTATTAATTATCTGACTTGTGCGATTGGAGAGAATCATATCTATATGGGTAACGGCGGCTCTACGGGATCTGTGCTTGCTGTCGATAAGAATACCGGTTACAGAGTAGGTTATGTGGCAAACGCAGACAATTCCGGAGGTCCGTCGGGGGGAGTATCTGCCGGAATAGCATTGGCGAACAACACATTAATTTGGGCTGGTGGAAAGAACGGCTTATTCGGCGCGTCGGCGTCTGCACTGAATACAGGTGGTAATGTGATGTGGGCATGGCAAATATATAGTTCGGGAAATGATAAGCCTTCAGAAAACATGAATGCTTCCGTAGCTGTGGACGCAACCGGCACTATATACGGAATTGCCACCTTCCCGAGTATAGGAAGCAGTGCGTTTGCTATTGGAAGCGACGGGGTCGAGAAATGGCGTACTTCGTTAGGAAATGTAGGAACACTAGACCAAGGGGGTGTTGTGATAGGCTTGGACGGAAGTATCATTGTAACGGTAAAACGTGCTCCGGGTGAAGCCACAGGAGGAATCGTTGCATTATCTCCTAATGGAGTTGTTCAATGGCATTACGGTGTGCCGGAAGACGTCAGTGGATGTGCGGCAATCGATCAGGCCGGAAATATTCATTTTGGAACGCAATCCGGTAATTATTATATCATTAAACCCGAATCCTCGGAAGAACAGCTAATCTTGAAAAAAGACTTGGCTGCACTGATTAGCGAGAGCGATTCTCCTTTAAAAGATAACTGGGAAGCGGGTATCGGAAAAATCTGGAGTTCGCCTACAATCGGACCGGATGGAACGATCTATATTGGCGTTACTCACACGGTAGATCCGTCGAAGAGTGTCCTGGTAGCTTTGGAAGATGAAGGTATAACCGGATGTGCAGCTTCGGCATGGCCGATGAAAGGGAAAGACAGCCGCCACACCAGTGCACAGTTGGGAGGCTCGGGAGAGAATCCGGGAGGCGAACCGGGCGGACAATTGCCTATTACAGGAAATCTGAAGACCGATTTAAAGAATTTATTTGATGATAGTTCCTATAAGGTCTGGCTTTGTGCCCATCGGGCGAACACGCAGAAAGGTATAGCCGATGGCATACCGGAGAATTCATTAACTTCCATAGAGTATGCAATCAATGCAGGAGTAGAAATGATCGAACTTGATGCACGTCCCACCTCTGACGGAATATTGGTGCTGATGCACGATAATACGATCGACAGAACCACTAACGGAAGCGGTGCGGTAGGAGATTATTCTTATCAGCAATTACAGCAACTCTATCTTAAAGATGCAGCAGGGAATCTGACAAACGAACGAATCCCCACTTTAGAGGACGCATTGAAGAAAGGCAAAGGAAAGGTTTATTTTAACTTGGATATAGTCAACAAAAACGTTGCCGTAGCGACAATGGTGGCATTACTTAAAAAACTCGACATGGAAAACGAAGTCCTGCTTTATGTTTCAAACAACCGTAATTATGCATACGATTTGAAAGCGGCGAACAGCACTCTGTTACTGCATCCGATGGCAAAAGCTTCAGATGATATTACCTATTTTGCTTCATCTTACACGGACAATGTGCAGATGATGCAACTTTCCACCTCGGATGCTCTTGCGGGAGCGATGACGGAAGACATTAAATCCAAAGGTTGGCTTTTATTCTCCAATATCGTAGGAGCGAATGATACGAACATGTTGTCGGACAACTATTCGGGGTTGGTAGGCATGATAAACAAACGTATTAATGTCGTACAGACTGATTATGCCGAATTAGCTGCCAAGTATTTAAAATCCAAAAAGTATAGATAATCCCCCAAAGTATAGATGATAAAAATGAATATGAAAAACTATCTGATAATAGGAATTATTTTGCTGTTTCCTTTCCGCTTGTTTGCAGATGAACCGGTGAAGGCAATTTACGCAAAGATTACGAATCCTGATAATAAAGAAGTAACCGTAGTCGCCCATCGGGCGGATTGGCGCTTTGCACCTGAAAATTCGCTGGCAGCAATAGAGAGTTCTATCCGGTTGGGAGCCGATGTCGTGGAGTTGGACGTTCAGAAAACCAAAGACGGACAGTTGATCCTTATGCATGATAAGACTTTGGATAGAACGACCACCGGAAAAGGTAAGGTTGCCGAGTGGACACTGGATTCTATCCGTACACTCCGTCTGAAGAATGGCGCTGCTTTGAGAACCAAACATCGTGTGCCTACATTAGAGGAAGCATTATTGACGGCTAAAGGGCGCGTTATGGTAAATTTGGATAAGGCTTATCCGATATTCGATGAGATTTTCCCCATTCTGGAGAAAACCGGAACCGTTGAACAGATCATCATGAAGGGGTCAAAGCCTGTTGCAGAAGTGAAAAAGGATTTGGGAAAATATTTAGACCGGATCATATATATGCCAATCGTACATTTGGATCGACCGGGAGCTGTTCGGAAAGCAATTATAGCCAAAGACAACCAAGGGAAAATCATTCCTGAAGGCGATACGGATGTAACCGGACTAATGTGTTCAGCATACCAAAATACAGACGGAAAGGAGGTTTTCGTTATGATTAATTATGCAGCGGAAGATAAAGAGTTTACTTTCTATCAGCGTAACGGAATTATAAAAAACTGGACAATCTATCGTACTTCGGATAAAGATGGAGAGAATCTTCTACCGGTAGGAAGCATCAAAAACCATGAAAAAGTTGTGATCCCGGCACGTTCCATTATTACGTTGGTCACTCAATAATACTCCAATATATAAAGAAATAAGGTTGGCTCTTTGTGAAGAGTTCAGCCTTATTCTCTTCTTAAAATACATTTCGGTTCTCAATCCTTCCTTTTTATACTGCTTTCCCTCACCTGCAAACAAGTAGGAATAATGATTTGCCTGATTTTTTTATCTCCCTTAATCTTATCAATCAACATCTGACATGCGGCTTCCCCCATCTTATAAGTCTGATGCGAGACGGCCGAAAGGCGAGGCACTACATAATTGGCATGTTGCTCATCTGTATACCCAATAAGCGCTATATCCTGAGGAATACGAAGATTATGATTTCTAATCACTTCCATAGCGGCAAATGCCAATGTATCATTCATGGCAAGAATTGCATCGGGAGGCTCCGGAAGCGATAATAAAATTTCTGTAGCTATTTTCCCTTCTTCAAAATCAATTTTCCGACACACAACCAAATCTTTCTCAATAGGTATCTTATTTTCCCTTAACGCTTCAAGGTAACCATGTTTTCTCTTTCTTACTATATCCAGATGGTTTGCACCACCGATAAAAGCAATCCGTTTGCTTCCATGATCCAACAAGTGCTGTGTCGCCATCTGAGCAGAATATACTCCATCAGCCACTACCGTAGAAAAACGGTCAGGCATGCAAACACGATCAAATAGAACAAGCGGCATATTCATATCATCCAAACTCAACCAATGGGCATAATCTGTTGTTTCTTGAGATAAACAACCTATAATACCTTCCACATGCATATTGACCAAATTCTCAATATTTCTTTTCTCATGGTCGTATGACTCATGGGAAGTCGTGATGATAACAAAATAGCCGTTTGCTATAGCGGTATCTTCTATACCACTTAAAATAGACGCAAAGAAATGAGTAACAATATCAGGTACAATTACTCCAATGGTACGGGGAGTATTTTTCCGGAGACTCATAGCAAAAGGATTGGGGTGATAATTCATCTCTTTTGCCAATTTTTGAGCTTTAATACAAAGTTCCCGACTGATTTCGGGACTATTTTTCAAGGCACGGGATACTGTAGGTATGGATACACCTAATATCTGTGCCAAATCTTTCAATGAAGTACGTCTCGATTCTGCCATATCAATGCTGTAAACGGTGATTCACCTACAAAGAAAGCATATTCTCACCAATATACATACAAAGAGTGCATTTTTTAGTGATAAGATTAGTGGTAAATACTGCGATATGCACCCACTATTCACCACCAACCACTTATCACTAATAAATCGTTCCGCGCATCCGGTCTTCGAATGCAGCTAAAGCAGCCTTGGCGCCTTCCCCCATTGCTATAACTATCTGTTTATAGGAAACATCCGTTACATCTCCGGCAGCATAGATACCTTTTACAGAGGTCCGGCCATTTTTATCAGTCAGAATTTCACCCATGCGGTTCGTTTCCAGCAATTCTTTAAACAAAGTGCTATTGGCAGTCAAACCTATTTGGACAAAAATACCATCCAAGGCAAAGATCTCTTCTTTTTCGGATGAACGGTCTTTCTTTATAAGCCCCACCACTTTATCACCGTTTCCTAACACCTCTACCGTTTGAGTATTAGTAATAATATCCACATTGGGCAGGCTTTTAGCTTTCTCCTGCAAAACAGTATCCGCTTTCAAAGTATCCATGAATTCGAATACAGTCACTTTGGAACAGACTCCCGCCAAATCAATAGCAGCCTCAACCCCGGAGTTTCCACCACCTATGACTGCTACTTCCTTATCTTTATAAAATGGTCCGTCACAATGAGGACAGAAAGCAACTCCATGACCGATGTATTTTTCTTCACCGGGAACATTCAATTTTCTCCAATTCGCCCCGGTAGCAATGATCAATACGGGAGCCTTATACGTTTCTCCACCTTTCACAGACAACACTTTCATGCCCTCTGCCACTTCCACTTTCTCTATCCGGCGATTTTCTAAAATATCAATATGATATTCCGCCAAATGTTTTTTCAGATCCTGGGCCAACTGTTTACCGGTAGTCTGAGGCACAGATATCAAGTTCTCAATCCCCATCGTTTCATTGACTTGTCCACCAATACGCTCGGCTATTATTGCTACTTTCAACCCTTTACGAGCCGAGTAGATAGCAGCTGTCGCACCGGCAGGACCAGCACCGGCTACCAGTACATCATATTCTTTTGTCTCAACAGCTTCCAATTCCACCGAACCGTAACGGGCTTCCAGCTTCTCCAACAGATCCCCCATACTGCTACGCCCCACATGAATCTGTTCACCATCAGCAAATACAGTAGGAACGGCCTGTACTTTCATCCGTTCTACTTCTTCTTCATTTATAGATCCATCTACTGCCTCATGGCGTATCTGACCATTCAGAAGTACCATCATATTCAAAGCTTGAACCACATCGGGACAATTGGTACAGGTGAGAGACAAATAGGTGGTCAAACTAATCGGCCCCTGTAATGCCTTGATACGTCTGGTAATAAACTCGTCCGGAAAATTCTTTCCTTTGCCGTCAGCATTCAGAACAGCCATCAACAAAGAAGTAAATTCATGACCACCAGGTACGGCACGAAATGTGATTCCCGTATCCTTTCCTTCTTTTAAAAGGATAAACTTCAGCCCTTCACTATCCTGCAACCGACAGGAAAGTTTATCCGAACAGGAAGCCACTTCTTCCAACGAGTCCACCAACTCGGCACGACTTTCGTGCTGAGGGTGGACAAAGATGTCAAAAGTATAGTGCGCTTCCAATTGGGCAAAAAGACCTTTTAACTGATCTTTTATCGCACTATCTAACATGAGTTCTATACTTTAAATTTTACCTACCAAATCAATACTCGGTTTCAAGGTCTCAGCACCTTTCTTCCATTTAGCAGGACAAACCTCACCATCATGAGTGGCTACAAACTGGGCAGCTTCTACCTTACGAAGAAGTTCATCAGCATTACGCCCGATGCTGTTGTCCTGAATTTCAGCTAATTTGATCTTGCCTTCGGGATTCACTACAAAAGTACCACGATAAGCCATACCGTCTTCTTCAATCATCACACCAAATGCACGCGACAAAGCACCTGTAGGATCTGCCAACATCGGATAAGTGATTTTGCGGATACTTTCAGACGCATCATGCCATGCTTTATGAACGAAATGTGAATCGGTGCTTACAGAATATACTTCCACTCCCATTTCTTTGAACTGATTATACTTTTCAGCAATATCTACAAGTTCGGTAGGGCATACAAACGTAAAGTCAGCAGGATAGAAGAAGAAAATAGCCCATTTACCTTCAATATCTTTATTAGTTACGGTTTTAAACTCTCCATTATGGAATGCCTGAACTTTAAATTCAGGAACTTGTGAATTAATAATTGGTTCCATACTCTTTTTATTTTTAAATTAAAACTAATTTTTAAATTGTAATTATTACATTTGCAAAGGTAACCGACTTCAGCACCTTCCACAATACCTAATTATTAGGATTATATAGAACAAGATTCATCATAAATAGGTATTGGACAAACGATTTTTTAAGTGAATTTTGCATGTAATTAAAAGGATGCTAAATGTTTTAACAACAATAGTTTCCGCCAGGGAACTTAATCGGTAAACACAGTACGTTAGAACTGCGCTATGGCGACAAAACCATCATTGCTCCGGCACTGATTGCTTTCCGGTGATATTCTTAAAAAAAATATAAAAGCCTCCTGACTTCTGTCTGTCCTTTAAAGGTTTTATGTACTTTTGTACCGCTTAAAACAAAAAACAATCAATAAAAATGGACGATTCAATACCACGAACGTGCAATAGTATTAACTGATCCGACAGGGCAATCACTACTCTGAATGCCTCTGAACGGATATAAACGAACGAAAGGAGGCAATAAGATGAGAAAATATCTTTATTGTGAGAATGGCTTTGTAGAAAAGCCACAATGGATGCCAAACTGCTGGGTGAATGTAGAATGCCCCGACCAAAGTGATTTTGAGTTTCTGACTAAAGAATTAAAAGTTCCCGAAGCTTTTTTAGAGGACATCGCCGATATGGATGAACGTCCGCGAACGGATACGGAAGACAACTGGCTACTGACCATTATCCGAATCCCCCTGCAACAACAGGGAAGCATCCCTTATATCACTATCCCCATCGGTATCATTACAAATAATGAAATCATTGTTACCGTGTGTTATCACTCCACTGAAATGATTCCTGATTTTATTGACCACACCCGACGTAAAGGAATCATTGTGCCTAATAAATTTGAATTGATTTTACGGTTAATTTACTCATCTGCCGTATGGTTCTTGAAATATCTGAAACAAATAAACAATGATGTAGCTGCCGCAGAAAAAGAATTGGAAAGGAGCATACGTAATGAGGACCTGCTCAGATTGATGAAACTACAAAAAACATTGGTTTATTTCAATACGTCCATTCGTGGAAATGAGGTGATGGTAGGTAAATTGCAAAGTATCTTCCAGGAAAAAGATTATCAAAACCGCGATTTGGTAGAAGATGTAGTTATTGAATTAAAACAAGCATATAACACGGTTAATATCTACAGTGATATCTTAACCGGAACCATGGACGCATTTGCTTCCATCATATCCAACAATGTGAACACCATCATGAAACGCATGACCAGTATTTCCATCATTCTGATGGTACCCACATTAATAGCTAGTTTCTATGGAATGAATGTAGATGTACATGTAGATGCATTACCACATGCTTTTAGTTTTATTATTTTGGCGTCCATCACATTATCTGCGTTGGCTTTTGTTATTTTCAGAAAGATAAAGTGGTTCTAAAAAATCCTGTAACAATATCATATGACCTGTCATTCACGACAACAGGTCATATGATAAAATTCTTTTCGCCCCCTAATCTTATAACAAAGATATTCAACTTACTCTTACTTTCTTTCTCCAAATACGTTTTATCCATAAATAGTATCCTGTCAATGGCAAGGTGGCTCCTATCAAAGCTGCTATAAACGTCAGTAAACGGGTAAGCATACCGCCCCAACTACCAACATGTACAGAATAGATCCATCCGCGAATCTTTCCAACCTTCTCAGCATCTTTATATAAAACTACCTCATTAATCTTACCTGTATGAGGATTGAATTTATAACGGTCGGAAGCACGTTGATTACCGAAGGTATTGAAAGAAACATTTGCTGCCCCATCTGATAAGGTTATCTGTTTGTAGCCGGGATTATTCAGGGCTAATTGTTCATAAACTTGTTGCCAACAAACATAGGACGAAGAATGAGAAACATTCTTTCCGGATTGGTCGCCGCCTTTCCCCCCACGCTGGGTCACCCCACCATGAGCACCTCCCTGCTGTACTTCCACGCCAAACACTTTATAGAAACCTGTCCGATACCATCCAAAAGACCATGTTAGCCCGGTAAGGGCCATAGCCAACAAAAAAAACAGCGCATACATACCACCTGCAACATGCAGGTCATACCAAAATCTTCTAAAGCCCCTGCCGACAGATATTCTTAAACTATTTTTCAAGGCTTTTCGTGTACGAGGCCACCAGATAACGATACCCGATATCAAAACCACGACAAACAACAGGGTGCTGACACCTACAATCATTTTTCCCCAGAAGACTCCGCCATCCGCTTTCATACTGTCCAACAGCCAGCGATGCAGCCTGAACATAGTCACAAAAAATGCAGGACGTTCATATTTACCTTTAATCTCACCAGTATATTGATCCACATACATGAAAGCACGACGAGGCTTGGACAAATTCACCTGCCAAGCACGTTCCGGGTCAGAGAAAACATTGATTCCTGTGACAGACACACTGTCGGGTAACATGAGTTCTACCTCTTCCAATAATCGATCAACAGGAAGTGAAACTGTCTCTACCTTTTTTACATAATAAAGTTCATGCCTGACCAGTTCCATCACTTCATTTTCAAAAACCAACATGGCTCCCGAGAAGCAAATCAAGGAAATGATTAACCCGAAAGGAACAGAAAGCCAAAGATGTATTTGGCGAAATATTTTCTTCATAAAATCTTCGATACGATTCATAAAAAGAGTCTGCATAAGCACATACTGCCCGCAGACTCCCATTATATTATTACAATACTCAGTTCTGAGGTTGCAGTTTACCGACGCCACTGATTTGTGTCGCTTCTATAGAAACACCCTTTGTCGCTACCGCACCAACCGGATCTATTTTATAAATAGACGGATATCCTTCTGTTGTAGTTACAGCCATATAGGCATATCCATTCTCCACATACGGAGTATTGCCAAAGCCGGAGATCAAATCGGCAGAAGGCAAACCAGTTACATAAGTCAGTTTTCCGGTTTCTCCTTTATATATCGCTAACTGATTAGCTGTGAAACCAGTTTCAGTCAAGGAACGATCATACATCAACAACAAGAAATAATCTCCCGTAATATGCCAACAACGAATGAAAGATTTACCTCCGGTCTGCGCTTCGATACTATAATAATAATCAGGATCAAACTCTTCCGTTCCAGCCTTTATACGTACTACTCCGGCATCCAAGGTAGTCTGTTGCCGTTTATCAGCCATTGTTTTGGCATAACTAGGAGAAAATACATAAATATCACCATTATCTGCCGCCCAAATCGTTTGATAATACTGTGATTTAAAACGCCCGCAAGCATAACTGATCTTATCTGTTTCTATGATTTTTTTATTTGTCAGCGTTTCATCATCAAAAATAGCCACCCAGCATTTATTGGGATATTGCGTCCATTGCAATTCACCTTTTTTATAACTGCTGCTGTTGGAACCACCATCTTCTGTCTTTACCAAATCCTCATTGCCGGGAAGTATCCACTTTCCCCCGTCAGTAGCCGAACCATATTGACTTAACCCCATTGGAATAGCAGCGCTATACAGTTTATTATTTCGTTCCAATATGCCGGCCAATGTTACATATTCTCCATTTCCCAAGAAGTTTTCGGACATATAAGCCTTATTTTGAGTATCATTCGTTGTAAATGTTTCAGCAGATACGTCCAAATAAGAAAGCAAAAACATCTTTGGTAAATATCCATTCTCATCAGCATACGCTGTGGGTCCGTCACCGGTAGACGAGGTCATGATATATTTATCATAAATACCGTAAGTAGTAAATCTCTTTACGGCAAACTCCCCCGAACGAGCCTTTACTTCATTATTTGAATCCATGATATAAGAACGGGTCGTACCTGCATTCCCTTGATTATAAGTCAGCGCATAAAGATATTGATTCTTGTAAAACACCCATTGAGTTGCACCATCATTCACAAGACCATTATTCACTGTAGAAACAGTACCTTTATCCAACGTTTCAGAAGTAAGCAGCACATTCGTTGTATTTCCAGACGCTGTGACCGACGATGCAATAACATACTCACCTTTAGCCTCGGTACCCGAACCGTAATCCGGCTCATTATCCGTACATGCACTCAACGCCATTCCTACTATGGCAATAGCAGCAAATCCGTTCAAAAAGAAATCTTTCTTCATTTTATTCTTCTATTTAATTTTAAATCCAATTAATTATAAACTCCTTTTTCCAATTCTTTAATTACCGAAACAAACACGCAGTTTACCATAAAAAGCCCTACCGGCCTTCTGAAGACTAAAATTATCATATAACTTCTCATCTGTGAAGTTACGACATTCCAATGATACGTTATATCGTCCTTTTTGCAAACTATAAGAAAAGGATATATTGTGCGAGAATTGATCAGGTACCACATAATCCCCCTTATTTGAGCCTATTCGGGAAGAATAATAAGTAAAGTTATGCAGATATTGATTATCATAAGACACGGTCAACATATTGCCTTTCCTTCCTAAATCCCGCCAATAAAAAGTAACATCCGAATCAGCAAACATATAGGGCAGATTCGGCATCCGTTCTTTATAAGCCAGATTTTCCGCACTGCTGGAAATAGATGTTTTCATATTATCGCGTACATCCATTTTGGTAAAATTACCTCCTATACTCACCCAATTACCAAAACCGTAACGAGCAGAAACAGTATATCCTTTCGTCAATACTTTACCGTAATTAATATATTTCGCAGCATATTTACCACCACTCAAATCCGCAATATTACGCTGAATATAATCTTTTGTATTCCGATAAATCACTCCACCTTCCATATATACGGAATGCCTGCCAAATGTTCTGTTATAGCTCAAATTAAAATTCAAATTATCACTACTCTCCGGTTTTATACTGATATCTCCCATTTCCAAATCCTCATCTCCAAACATTTCTTCAATAGTAGGCAGACGATATGCTTTTTCGTATGACAATTTCGCCTGCAAACCGGGTAGAATGAAATAAGTTCCCGCAGCTCCATATCCTATGGAATTCATGTTTCGGGTAGTACGGACATAATCATCTTGATTCGTAGTCGTAGCCATAGGACCTGCCACATACAAACTATAATATTTTCCAAATACTGAGAGATTCCAATTATCAGACGGCATCAACCGATAGGACAATCCGGAGATATTCTTATGGGTTTCTTTAGCTATGGCATCCTCCGATTCCATCTTAGCCAACAAAGAAGTGTTAGAACGGCGGAAAGTATTCAACACATGATTAAAGGTCAGCATATGTATTTTCGCCAGACGGTAATTAACGGTTAATGTTCCATTCCAATTGTTATTATCCGCCCGTGAATATTGATTGGATTGTTCACCGGGTGAGTTCATTAATTTTCTATCACCCAACCAATTGTACTTATAGGAAGCTGTATCTATATTTGTCGTTGCATTTTTATTATAATTGGCAGTCAATGCCACATCCAGACCTTTGATGAATAAGCCACGCTTACTATATTCCAATGACGGCATCAACGAATGTCCTTTACGATGCTTTTCCCCATAGACTATTTCCTGACGTACTCCGGTCTGTATCTCCTTATACATATGTGAATAAGTAAAGCCCAACATCAATCTGTCTGCCCATTTCTTATCCACAATACCCATCTTACCTATAACCGCCTCATTATGATAGGTATCATTAAAGCGCTTCACACGTACCCTTTTATCTTTATCAATTCTTCCGGTTTCAAAGTCCTCTACCGGTGCGTCCACCTGATAATCATTATCCGAATAGTTTTGAAAAGCATTTATTTCATAAGTAAAGCCGTTTTTGAAAGTTTGTCCGAAATTCACATACGATTTATGCGTATTGAACGACCCGTATGAATAGGAGCCATCCAAAAACCAATTACGTTTCTTCTTATTGGTTACAATATTGATAACACCACCTATAGCATCCGTGCCAAATCCTACAGGAACCACCCCTTTATACACTTCAATCCTATCTGCAAAATTCACAGGAATATTATTCAAGCCAAAAGAGCTCCCTACTCCCTCCTGAGGTACACCGTCAATAAATATCTTCACATGTTTGCCACTGAAACCATCCAACATCAATTGCATATCCGAACCTACCCCACCCGACTCACGGAGTTTCATTCCCGGAGCTTTAGCCAAAGCATCACTCAGATTCTTGGTAGAATTCTGGAATTCTTTTGTATCTACAGCTATCGCATTGAATGCGGAACGTTTCACACGGGAAACCCCGTTAGACACCACTACCACTTCACCCAACTCAGTCACTGACGGGTCAATCATTACATTCATCTTAATTCTTTCACCATGAACTAAAGTTACAGGCTTTTCTATAGTCTTATATCCTATAGCCGAAACAACCAGCGTGTATTTCCCTGCCGGTGCATGAAGATGATAGATACCTTCTTCATTCGTTGTACAGCCATAAGTTGTACCCTTCAAATATACGGTTGCAAAATCTACGACTTCCTGTTTTTCTTTGGATATCACTTTACCGGATACCATTGTCTTAGGTTGTGCAAAGATAGATATCGCTCCGATTATAAAAAAAAGAGAGCCTAAACTGATCCTTTGTAACTGTCTTTTTACCATGAATACCTATAATTCTAAATTCTTAATTTTTGAGAATGCAAAGGTCCGTAAAAAGAAAAGAGGAAACAATCACCTGATATAGGTAATCTTTTCCCCCATTTTACGGAATATATATACTATGCAATAACTTTTTATAGGTATTTATGCCACAAAATAGTCCTTTTAAATTTGGCATAATGCCATGAATCCACTACATTTGTTCTATATCACAAATATTAGAATTATGCAAGATATAACAAACGGACGTTGCGGTTGGTGCGGAACAGACGAATTGTATGTGAAATACCATGACCAAGAGTGGGGAAAGTTAGTTACCGATGACAAGACGCTGTTTGAGTTTCTTGTATTGGAAAGTGCCCAAGCAGGACTAAGCTGGATAACGATTCTTAGAAAAAGAGAGGGGTATCGTAAAGCTTTCTATAATTTTGATGCCGAACTGGTAGCACAAATGACCGATGAAGACATTGAGCGGCTAATGCAATTTGAAGGAATTGTAAAAAACCGTCTGAAAATCAAATCGACAATCACGAATGCGAAACTATTCCTTGCCGTACAAAAGGAATTCGGCAGTTTTTATAATTACACCCTGTCATTCTTTCCCGACAAAAAGCCGATTATCAACACATTCCGGTCATTGAGCGAGATTCCGGTATCCTCTCCCGAATCCGATGCCATGAGTAAAGATATGAAAAAACGAGGTTTCAAGTTCTTCGGGACTACAATTTGCTACGCCCATTTGCAAGCTTCAGGTTTTATCAACGATCATCTGACAGACTGTATTTGCCGGAAAGTTCCACAATAGAGTTTTTAAAATCTGCTACCACCTTTTATTGGAAACACTGATGGATAAAAAGATTTAGGGGTGGTGGCAGCAGAATTGATAAACCTTATGAAAAGAAAATATTGAAAATCCGCCTAGCCTTTCCAAACTTGTTCTTCAATTGGGAAAAACATTCCGACCTGCCGGAAAAAACTCCGATGAGAGCTCTTATATCCACACATGTAAGGAGCCTTATATACTCCTCTTTCATTCAACCAGAAAGACCTTGTCCTTTTTAAAAAAGACCACCACCTTTTTAAAAAAGACCACCACCTTTTTAAAAAAGACCACCACCTTTTTAAAAAAGACCACCACCTTTTTAAA
>OLQS01001251.1_pt1 | contig 15157 bp, 12 predicted proteins | sample 1672291 | NCBI WGS metagenome assembly OLQS01 (sample SAMEA3136668, study PRJEB25190) | human gut metagenome | biome: human gut; feature: human-associated habitat; material: faeces | place: Austria | collected 2013
ACGGTACGCACGGTGGTGTGAGAGGACGGGAGCTAATCACTCCCTCCTACTCGATAATTATAATTTAGCCATGGCAGCTTCATCCGCAACCACAATTACATCGCTATGTAACTGCAGGATGGAAGCCGGAACCTCTGGTGTGACAGGTCCGCAGAGTACATCGTGAAGGATCTGTGCCTTGTCTGCACCGCTTACCACAAGAAGGATCTTACGGGCCTTCATGATGGTTCCGATACCCATGGTATACGCCTGCTTGGGCACGTCGTCAACGGATGCAAAGAAACGCTTATTGGCCTCAATGGTGCTCTGGGTCAGGTCCACGCAGTGTGTGGTCCGGGGGAAATCCTTATCCGGCTCATTAAAACCAATATGGCCGTTGTGTCCAAGGCCCAGCAGCTGAAGGTCAACGCCGCCGTAAGCTTCAATTACATTCTCATACCGGGAGCACTCTTTTTCGCTGTCAGGTTCTGTTCCGTCCGGAACATTGGTATTCTCCATGTTAATATTAATGTGTTTGAAAAGGTTATTATACATGAAATAGTAGTAGCTCTGGTCGTTATCCTTTGTCAGGCCCCTGTATTCATCCAGGTTCACGCTCTTTGCTGCTGAAAAGTCCAGGTCGCCCTTTTCGTACCATTCAATCAGCTGCTTATAGGTGCCGATTGGGGTGGAGCCGGTTGCCAGTCCAAGTACGCAGTCAGGTTTTAAAAGGACCTGTGCTGATATGATGTTGGCTGCCTTGCGGCTCAAGTCGTCATAATCTTTTGCTTTGATGATTCTCATAATAATTGCCACCTTTCCATACATTAATAATAGTTGCAGATGTCCGTCTGCCATGGGCTGTGCCTGAAAATCCATTCCCGCCGACGTAGGGAACGAAATTTTCAAACAGACCCTGGAAACTGCCCGGCCATCAACTTGGAAAAAATTTTTATTTCTGTTTAAATATAGGATAACATTTTCCTAACATACTTTCAAGGGGTAATTGCATAAAATATTTATAAAAGCAGATAGGCCGTTTTCGGGGCAGCTGCAGACTATGGGTGCGAGGAGTGAAAATATGACCAATTATCGGAGATTGATATCTTATATCTATGCCTACGAAGGGGAAGTCAAAGGCAAAAATATCGGGTTTGCCAAGCTGGAGTCCAGGAACGGGCAGTGCAAGCTCAGCGTAAATGTAAAAAAAGTCTACGTGGGAAGCAGCGACCTTGGGGTTTATCTGCTGGCTCCGGGCAAGGAAATACTGCTGGGAAATATATTTATCAGGGGCGGTTCCGGTGAATTCAGGGCAGTGGTGTCCGTGGAAAATGCTGCTGACTCCGGATACAGCATGGACCATTGTTATGGCCTGACCATCCATGAAGCAGACGATTCATGGCGCGCATATACAACGATCTGGGAAGACGCCGTCGCCCATGCGGCAGAGGTGGAACTGGCAGACGTGACCTCAGGCAGGCTGGGGGATTCCGAGCAGCAGATACATAAAAAGGTGGAGGAACTGGCCAGGGAGATTGGCGATAAGAAGATTCCCTTACTGGAGTCATCCAGAAGCATGGAACCGGCTGGCGTCAGGAACACGGATGTCCCGGAAACCGGCACAGCGGCAGCGTCCGGCACAGGGAATGACCAGATGGAACTGGCAGGCGCCGGGGCCGCGGATATGGAGCTGGCCGGCGCCGGGGCTGCGGATATGGAACTGGCCGGCGCAGAGGCCGCGGATATGGAACTGGCCGGCGCCGGGGCTGCGGATATGGAACTGGCCGGCGCCGGGGCTGCGGATATGGAACTGGCAGGCGCAGAGGCCGCGGATGGAGGGCAGCCCGCCCCGGAATCCGTGGGAGTGGAGCTGACCGGAGCAGGACCTTCCGGAACGGAACTGATGGGAACGGAATCCCTGGAAGGAGAGCTGTCAGGAGAGGGGCCTTTTGGAGCAGAACCGGCTGGAAGCGGATGTTTGGAAGGGGAACTGTCCGGAACGCAATCCTCGGGTGCAGGACCGGAGGAAGCAGGATCTGCGGGTAAGGAAATGTCTGATGCAAAATCAGCAGATGCGGTGACGGCAGGAAGGGAATCAGCGGATGTGAAGCTGGCCGGAGCTGAGTTGGCAGATGAGGCAATGGCAGGAAGGGACTCCACAGATAATCCGCAGCCGGGGTGGCCTGGGGAAAATACGGTTCAGGACCATGAAATACCTGTGTGGGGCGAGTCTGCCATGGAGACAGAGGCAGGAGCCGGATGTGCGGAAAACACAGATAATCAGTGGTATCAGTATAATGATACACAACCAGAAAATAATATGGGACAATACAATGCTGCAAAGCCTGAAATGGGAATGCATCCGGCTTCGGACAGGGCGCAGATGCCCGGTGGACAGACGGGGGCATGGCCTAGGGCCGGGGAGCAGATGGGTATGGAATTCTGGCAGGAATCCGGTACTTTGCGGCAGCGTGAAATGCTTCGAAGGGCTGGCCGCTATCCACGGGCCAATATCACTGTAAGACAGAACGGGCAGGGAGTGGCGCAGGAACCGGCAAGGACCCCGGCGCCGTCGGATAGGAATACCCCGGGCCAGGCTGCCATGCTGCCGGATAGGAATACCCCGGGCCAGGCTGTCATGCCGCCGGATAGGAATACCCTGGGTGAGACTGTCATGCCGCCGGATAGGAATACCTTGGGTGAGACTGTCATGCCGCCGGATAGGAATACCCCGAACCAGACCGCCATGCCATCTGATACGGATACCCAAGGACAGACCGCCGAAGATACCGATGCCTGGATTGGGAACCCTGCTTCGGCAGATACCGGAGTCCCGGTCCGCTCTTCCATTCCAACCTGTCCCAACATGCAGAATAGAAGAGGAATGCAGCCCAGACAGAATATGAGATTCAATCGGGGAATGCCGCAAAGAGGCATGGCACAGCCGGAAGAAGAGGCCGCTCTCCGCCAGGATAGGAGGCCTGATTCCAATGTAATGGCCGGCCGGCCGGAGAGCTGGAATACCCCGGCGGTGAATGCCCCGGTGGTTAACCCCCCTGTGATGAATACCACAGAAGGAAATGCCAGACAGGGAAATGCCCCGCAGAATAACGCCCGACAGGGAAATGCCCCGCAGAACAATGCCAGACAGGGAAATGCCCCGCAGAATAACGCCCCACAGGAAAATGCCCCGCAGAACAATGCCCCACAGGGTAATGCCCCGCAGGGAAATACCCCGCAGAATAACGCCCCACAGGGCAATGCCCAACAGGGTAATGTCCCGCAGAATAATACCCCACAGGACAATGTCCCAGAGGCTAATGTCCAGGCAGGCAATGTCCGGGAGGAAGACATACTTTTGGGAAATCCCCAGGACCTGCAGCGCCTCGAAGAAGAGGAACAGGAAGACATAGGGCCCCATAAGCTTTGGGAAGGATTCCGTAAGCGTTACGCCAAGATACAGGCCTTTGACAGCGCCAACGGATGCGAGATCCTTACCATAAAGCCCCAGGATATCGGTCTTTTGCCAAGGGAAAACTGGAATTACGGAAACAACAGCTTCCTGCTTCACGGTTATTATAATTACCGGTACCTGATACTTGCGCGCATCGGAAGTGAAGAACAGGGCAGGGTCCGTTATATCCTGGGAGTACCGGGCCATTATTACAGCAATGAAAAATACATGGCATCCATGTTCGGCTTCCCGCATTTTGTACTCTCGAAAAAACAGCCGTCACAGGACGGCCGCTTTGGCTATTGGTATGCAGATGTAAGGATGGATAACCAGGATTAAAATGTCTGTCCTGAACATAAATCCAATAAAGAACGTGTTTGTGATTTTATATTAATAATCAATTCCGCGCAGGGATACCTGGTCTACATAAGGGCGGACCAGGTCCGCAAAAACCAGCATCTCATCTTTGGTAAAGTCAGAATACACGCCGGGAACCAGCACCTGGCCGGATTCCGTAAAACACTGCAGGTAGTACCTGGGGCAGCCTTTGATCCACGGCCCGATTTTGCTGAAATCATCAGCAGTATGAAGGCCGCGGACAACGGTTGTCCGGAATTCATAGGGTACGCTGCCGGACAAGAGGAAATCAATGCTCTCATCTATATATTCCATATGCAGCCCCTGAACCCCGCAGACCTTCCCATAATCATCCCTGGAAGCCTTGATGTCCATGGCTACAAAATCCAGCAGTCCTTTTTTACATAAATCCTTCAGCAGTCCTGGCCTGTATCCGTTGGTGTCCAGCTTTACAGCCAGACCCATTGACCGGATACGCCGGATGAAGTCCTCCAGGTCAGGCTGCAGCGTCGGCTCCCCGCCCGTTATACAGACCCCTTCCAAGATTCCCTTTCGCTTATGTAAAAAATCAAATATCTCTTCTTCCGTATAATCTTCCTCTGCTTCACTGCCCAGCAGTTCGCTGTTATGACAGAACGGACAGCGGAAATTACATCCCCCGGTAAAAACCGTACAGGCCACACGCTCAGGGAAATCCAGCAGTGTGGTCTTTTGCAGTCCACAAATTTTCATGATATAATAAACCCATCCCTTTTCATTTTATGACTTGTCTTATATAATGAAAAAGTATAACACAATCAGAGTTGAAAAAAAAGAGGAAGCACTGTCTATGGAAGCAGATAAAATAAACCAGGCCCAACAGGACCTGACATATACACAGCAGCAGAAAGGGGAACTGACCAGGCGCAGGAACTGGGAAAAGAGAATGGAGCAGAAGCGCCTTGCCGCCCTTAAGGCAGAGAAGGAAGAAAAAGAACAGCTCAGGACGGATGAACGGTTCATGCGCGAGGCAATCCGTCAGGCCCATAAGGCCGCGGCCCTGGGGGATGTGCCGATTGGATGTGTGATTGTCCGCCAGGGACAGATCATAGCCAGGGGATATAACCGCAGGAATGCAGATAAGAGCGTACTGTCCCACGCAGAAATCATTTCCATGAAAAAGGCATGTAAAAAACTGGGTGACTGGAGGCTGGAGGACTGTACCATGTATGTTACCCTGGAACCATGTCCCATGTGTTCCGGCGCCATTGTCCAGGCCAGGATTCCACGTGTAGTGATAGGCTGCATGAATGCCAAGGCGGGGTGCGCGGGGTCGGTTCTGGATATGCTGCACGAACCCGGTTTTAACCATCAGGTGGATACGCGCCCAGGTGTCCTGGGGGAACAATGTTCCGGGATGATGAAAGAGTTTTTCAGGAAAATCAGGGAAGGCAGATAAAGGAGGAAATCAGATGCTGAAGATAGGAATCATGGGTCTTGGTAAGATTGCAGTCAAGATGGTGCAAACCGCACAGGGGATGGAAGAGGTATGTATACATGCCGTTGGTTCGCGCTCCCTGGAGCGGGCAGGGAGGTTTGCCGGGGAGTATGGGATTGGCAGGGCGTACGGCTCATATGAGGAGCTGGCTGCGGACAGCGAGGTTGACCTGATTTATGTGGCAACCCCACATTCCCGTCACTATGAAGACATGAAGCTGTGTATTGGACACAGGAAACATGTCCTGTGCGAAAAGGCATTTACACTCAATGCGCCTCAGGCACGGGAAGTACTATCCATGGCCCGGCAGGCAGGGGTATTGTGCGCCGAGGGCATATGGACCAGATATCTGCCGTCCAGGAAGATGATTTCTGATATCATAAGCAGCGGGGCCATTGGGACCCCAATCTCCATTACAGCCAATCTGGGGTATGAACTGACAGGCGTGGAGCGGCTGATGAATCCGGCGTTGGGCGGCGGCGCCCTTTTAGATGTAGGGGTTTATGCAATTAATTTTGCCCTTATGGTTTTTGGGGAGGATTATGAATCCATTACTTCCGGGGCAGTATTTAACGACCAGGGCGCAGATGTGTCGGAGGGAATCACAATTACATGGAGGGACGGCAGGCTTGCCGTACTGCATGCCACGGTCCTGGCCAATACGGACCGCCAGGGCACGGTCTTTGGGGACAAGGGTTTCCTGGTAATAGACAATATCAATAACTGCGCCCGGATTGACCTATATAACATGAACAGGGAACTGGTGGAAAGCTTTAAGACCCCGGACCAGATTACCGGATTTGAGTATGAGGTGGAGGCGTGCCGCAAGGCTATTAGGCAAGGGAGTCCGGAGTGTCCTCAGATGCCCCAGGCCTCTACTGTCCGGGTCATGGAGATAATGGATACAATCAGAGGCCAGTGGGGATTCAGGTATCCCTGTGAAATGTGATATTGCGCCGGGAATCCCGCCCCTTGACAAAACCCCGCCCACAAGTTATACTTAACAGGCGGTTACACACAATGTATATCATATGCATGTAATGTGTGCAACACCCAACTAAGTCATAAAGTTTCCACGCAGCCGGGGAGATAGCGGTGCCCTGAACCTGCAATCCGCTCCAGCAGGGGTGATACCTTGCCTCGGGCAACACGTTGCGGAGCTGCCTTGTGTAAGTGGCGTTGACGTTTGGGTCTTACGCAACGGGAATCTGTGAACCGTGTCAGGGCAGGAATGCAGCAGCACTAAGCGGAACCTCTCGTGTGCCGTGAGGCAGCCTGGACCGAGTTAACTGCATGAGTAACGTCCGTGGCGATTGCACAAAGCAAGGTGCGTGGAATTTAAAATGGGATATAAATCTGGAGATGACATTTGTTGCCCACAGATTTATGTCCCATTTCTTAATATTTCTGACAGATTCGTTCCTTAATTTATGCTTGCCCATGGACACCCTTTGCGTTATAATTACAAAATGGGTATAATAGAACCATTGACAAGTAAGCAATAGTTTGATATGGAGGAAGTGCAATATGAGAAGAATCGGAATGCTGACCAGCGGCGGTGACTGCCAGGCTCTGAATGCTACCATGAGAGGTGTGGCAAAATCCTTATACAACATGTTCGACGATGTTGAAATCATTGGTTTTGAAGACGGCTACAGGGGACTTATGTATGCGGATTACCAGATTATGAAATCATCTGACTTTTCAGGTATTTTGACCCAGGGCGGTACAATCCTCGGCACATCACGTCAGCCATTCAAGCAAATGCGCATTCCCGATGAAAATGGTTTGGATAAAGTAGAATCCATGAAACATACCTATAAAAAGCTGAAACTGGACTGTCTGGTGGTATTAGGCGGCAACGGAAGCCAGAAGACAGCCAACATGCTCAGCGAAGAGGGACTCAACGTGGTTTCCCTTCCAAAGACAATTGATAATGACCTTTGGGGTACCGATATGACATTCGGTTTTCAGAGCGCGGTGGATGTGGCTACCAATGCCATTGACTGCATCCACACAACGGCAGCATCCCATGGACGTGTATTCATCGTGGAAGTTATGGGACATAAGGTGGGCTGGCTTACCTTATATGCAGGACTGGCCGGAGGCGCTGACATCATACTTCTCCCGGAGATCCCATACGATATCAACATTGTATGCGACGCCCTGACCAAACGTTCCAAGGCTGGAAAACGCTTCTCCATCCTGGCAGTGGCGGAGGGCGCCATATCCAGGGAAGAAGCTGGTATGAGCAAGAAGGAACTGAAGGAGAAAAAGAAAAACAGCATGGTATATCCATCTGTTGCCTATGAAATCGGGGCCAGGATACAGGAAGTCACGGGCAGCGAAGTGCGCGTCACGGTGCCGGGACACATGCAGAGGGGCGGAGAACCCTGCGCATATGACCGGGTCCTTGCCACAAGGCTTGGGGCAGCAGCAGCCAGGCTCATAGCAGACAAGGAATACGGTTATATGGTAGCTGTTAAAAATAATGATATTACAAAAGTGCCGCTTGCAGAGGTGGCTGGAAAGTTAAAGACAGTTGATCCGGAAAGTTCCATGATCCGGGAAGCCAAGATGGTGGGAATCAGCTTTGGCGACGAATAAACCATGTAACAAGGAGTAATCAGAATGTCATACACGGCGTTATACCGCAAATGGCGCCCTGTCTCGTTTGAGGATGTAAAGGGACAGGACCCAATCGTGCAGACCCTGAAAAACCAGATAACGTCGGAACGAATCGGCCATGCCTACCTGTTCTGCGGAACAAGGGGCACAGGCAAGACCAGTATTGCAAAGATATTTGCCAGGGCGGTCAACTGCGAGCATCCGGTGGACGGAAGCCCATGCAATGAATGTCCTACATGTAAGGCAATCCAGTCAGGTTCATCCATGAACGTGGTGGAAATTGATGCTGCATCCAACAACGGCGTGGAGAATATCCGCGATATCCGTGACCAGGTCCAGTATCCGCCCACAGAAGGAAGGTACAGGGTTTATATCATCGACGAGGTGCATATGCTTTCAATCGGGGCATTTAATGCACTGCTTAAGACACTGGAAGAACCGCCTTCCTATGTGATTTTCATACTTGCCACAACAGAGGTCCATAAGATACCGATTACCATCCTGTCCCGCTGCCAGCGCTATGACTTCAAGAGGATTTCCCTGGAAACCATAGGAGACCGGCTGCGGGAACTGACCCGGGCAGAGCACATTGAGGTGGAGGACAGGGCGCTGATGTACATTGCAAAGGCAGCCGATGGGTCCCTGCGTGACGGACTCAGCCTTCTGGACCAGTGCGTGGCCTTTCATTTTGGGAAGGTCCTGACCTATGACAATGCCCTGGAGGTGCTGGGCGCGGTGGATTCCAGCGTGTTCAGCCAGATGTTCGGTGCGGTCGTGGAAGGCAGGACCAGGGATTGTATCTGTACCCTGGAGGAAATTGTGATCCAGGGACGGGAACTGGGACAGTTCGTAAATGACTTTATCTGGTACATGAGGAACCTTCTCCTGATTCAGAGCGCGGATGATGCGGAAGGACTCCTGGATATGTCAGAGGAAAACTTAAAGCAGCTGAAGGAAGATGGGAAAAAGGCGGACGGACCCACGCTGATGCGGTACATCCGGGTGTTTTCCGAACTATCCAACCAGCTGCGCTATGCATCCCAGAAACGGGTGCTGGTGGAGGTGGCCCTGATTAAACTAACCCGTCCGTCCATGGAACCCAATCTGGATTCCGTCCTTCAGCGTCTTGCCGAACTGGAAGAACAGATGGAAGACCTGGAAGCCGGGCGCATGGCAATCCCCATGGCAGGACCGTCCCAGACGGCTGCCGTACCAGGGACTGCGGCACCGGGAAGCCCCGCAGGACCGGTTCCCCAGGCCCAGTTCACGCAGGCTCAGGCAGAGCCCCAGGTTCCGGAGGAAAAAGTAAGCCTGCCTAAGGCCCAGCTGGAGGATTTAAAGCTGGTCCGTAACGAGTGGGCTAAGATTGTCCGCAGCATAGGAGGGGGAGCCAAATCCTATCTCAGGGATACGGTTGTGGAACCTGGAGGCGAGGGGTGCCTTACCATTGTGTTCATGGATTCCATGAACTACGACATGGGCAAGCGTCCCACCGTGATTGGGGAGCTGGAGCGGTACGTGGAAACCAATTATGGCAGGTCCATTTACTTTAAGACAAGGCTGGCCGGTAAGGGCGAGAGGCTGAACACCATATATATAACAGAAGAAGAGCTGGAAGATAAGATTCATATGGATATTACATATGAAGATTAATAATAATAAATAACAGATTATATAGGAGGAATACACCATGGCAAAACGTGGCGGATTTCCAGGCGGAATGCCTGGCAATATGAATAACCTTATGAAGCAGGCGCAGCGTATGCAGCGCCAGATGGAGGAGACCACCAAGGAGCTTGAAAATAAAGAATACACGGCTGCTTCCGGCGGCGGTGCGGTCAGTGTGACCGTGTCCGGCAAAAAAGAAGTGGTATCTGTTAAGCTGTCTCCCGACGTGGTGGACCCGGACGATATCGAGATGTTAGAGGACCTGATTGTGGCAGCTACCAATGAGGCATTCCGCCAGATGGAGGCTGAGAGCAGCGAGGCCATGTCCAAGCTGACAGGCGGACTTGGAGGGGCATTGGGCGGAGGCCTTCCTTTCTAATGGATTATTACAGCAGTCAGATTACCAAATTAATAGAAGAGCTGTCCAAGCTTCCGGGAGTTGGGGCCAAATCGGCCCAGCGCCTGGCATTTCACATCATCAACATGCCCAAGGAGCAGGTGGAGGAACTGGCGGCTGCCATGACCGGGGCCAGGAATAATGTGCGTTACTGCAAGGAGTGCTTTACCCTTACGGATAAGGAACTGTGTCCAATCTGCAGCAGTGACAGGAGAAACCATAAGACCATCATGGTGGTTGAGAATACAAGGGATCTGGCTGCCTATGAGAAGACCGGCAAGTATGATGGTATTTACCATGTACTTCACGGAGCCATCTCCCCAATGCTGGGAATTGGCCCAAATGATATTAAACTCAAGGAATTGATGCAGCGGCTTCAGTCCGATGTTGAAGAAGTCATCATTGCAACCAATTCCAGCCTGGAAGGTGAGACAACAGCAATGTATATCAGTAAGCTGATAAAGCCCACCGGGATTAAGGTTACCAGGATTGCCAGCGGGGTTCCCGTTGGGGGGGATTTGGAATACATAGATGAAGTAACGCTTCTTCGGGCATTGGAAGGCAGGACCGAAATCTAGTGTGGTGGCACGTTGGCTTCTTGTAAAAACCCAAGGGATGTCAACATGGTCAGTACACTGGGGTGCGTTTGAAAATCCATTCCAGTCATCAGCCTTAAGGAATCATTAAGAGGTGTCCCCTTAGGGCAGATGACCCAAAACGGTTTTCAAACACATCCCGGTACATCCTGGTGCTGGCCGGTGAGACAGGCTGATATGGCACCAGTACTTGAGACAGGGATTTCCATACCGGGAACTAGCTATAGGGAGATGCAAAAGATGGATAAATACGAGTTTAACATTAAAGTTGAGCAGATAAAGAAGATGGTGAACAAAGGCGACTATGAGACAGCCATGAAGATTGCGGATACCATTGACTGGCGCAGGGTGCGCAATGTCAATATCCTGTCCATGGTAGCCACCATATACGAGAAGAATGGAGAGTATCAGGAGGCCAAGGATATCCTGCTGCTTGCCTTTGAACGTGCCCCTATCGGTAAACGCCTGCTGTTTAAGCTGGCGGAGCTGGCCATAAAGGAGGGCAGCATCAGGGAGGCGGAGGATTATTACAGGGAGTTCTGTGACCTGGCTCCCGACGATCCCAGACAGTATATACTCCGATATATGATCCTGGGGGCAAAAGGTGCGCCTGTGGAGCAGTTAATCCATACCCTGGAGCAGTACTGTGGCATTGAGCTGGATGAAAAGTGGCTTTATGAGCTGGCAGAACTGTATGCGGAAGCCGGCATGGGCGATTTGTGCATCATGGCCTGTGATAAGATCATGCTCATGTTCGGTCTGGGTAAATATGTGGAAAAGGCCATGGAACTGAAGATCCAGTTTGCCCCGCTTACCACATACCAGATGGATTTAGTGGAGAACCGGGATAAATATGAAGCAAAACTCCGGGCAGTTGAAAAAGAATACCGCATGGGTAAGCCGGCCGGAGGTTATGAGGATATTTCCCGGGACGGACAGGTTCCGTATGAAGCCGGAACTGATCGTCCATCCCATGATGCGGGCAGTAGGGAAGCTGCATTTACCAGGGAGCCTGGATACGAAGAAGAATATGAAGAGGAGCCATCCTACAGCAGGGAAGTCGTATATACCAGGGAACCTGGATATGAGGAAGGACCGGAGTATGACCCGGAAGCGGGTTATGACGAGGACGCGGCATTTATTGGCGGTGCCGGAGAAGCCGGATATGCTGAGGATAGGGATTATGAAGGATATGCCGGGGAAGCGGTGTATGCTGAGGATCAGGAATATGCCGGAGGAACCGGGTACGCCCCACAGGAAGGGTATGGAGCGGAAGCCGGGTACGCCGCACGTGAAGGATATGGCGCAGAAGCCGGATATGCTGAAGATGATGAGGAGGAAGCCGGCGTATATGATGATTATGGGCCGGATGATGGTGAGAATCCCCCGGTCCATGACCAGGTGACCATTGAGCCGGAAGAAGCAGTTACAGGGCATCAGGAGTGGATGCCGGAGGAGGACCCGGACGCAATGACGGACAAGGCCCTGAAAGCGCGTATGCATGAAGCGGAAGTGCAGGCCAACCTAGCCATGGAGATGTCCAGGATTTCTGACCAGGGATTTAGGAGGGAAGTGGAAATGGCCCAGACCCGTGTCCTTTCTGATATCCGGGATATCAGCAAGAGTCCGGTCAGGCAGGCCCATCACCTTATGATAGAGGCTGCCACGCCGCAGCAGGGACTTGAACAGGCCATTGAATCTTTAAAAAAGATTCACAAGGAGACCGGGGCAAAAAACCAGGCTGCAAAGATTACAGGAGAAAAAATTAACGGCAAAGGTGTATTCAATATCTCAGATAAGCTTACAGGCAAGGATTTGATAATTGAGGGTGCCGGCGATATGACGGAGTCCATCCTGCAGGAGCTTAACCAGCTGATGGCCAGGGACGAAACCGGCATGAATGTGGTCCTGATTGACGCGGCAGAGCGTCTGGCAGGCCTGCACAGGATATATCCCGGGCTGGCAAAGCGGTTTGAATATATCGGGACATCCACGCCGCACAAGGAAGATGGGTACGAGGCCTCCAAAGAGGATAAGCGCCCTGTAAGACAGGTACAGGTGAAGCGGCAGGACAATCCCCAGCCGGCCGTGCGTACAATGGGACGGCCGCATCCGGCACAGGAGGAGACAAAAACAGCTGTACAGGAACAGCAGCCCCGCCAGCAGACGGCTCAGGAAATGATTAAGCCTGAAAGAAGACCGGAACAGCAGAAACCGGTTGCCAAGATGCAGCTCCCCCAGCCTGATCCGGTACAGAAAATAAATGCAGCTGATTCGGATAAGGTAAATGAGACGGTCCCTGCATCTCTTAAGAAGGATGAGACAGGGCCGGTATCCATTAAGAAGAATAGGACGGTTCCTACATCTGCTAAGGATGAGACAGGCCCGGTATCCATTAAGAAGAATAGGACGGTCCCTGCATCTGCTAAAGATGAGACGGGCCCGGTATCCATTAAGAAGAATCAGGCAGTCCCTGCATCTGTTAAAAAAGTCCCGGAGCCCGAGATTCCCGAGGAAGAGGAGATTCCGGATGATGAGGAGATGGATATTGATGAATTCGCCAAGTATGCATGTGGATACGCTGGCGACATTGACTGCAGCATTACCGGAAAAAGCATGCTGGCTCTTTATGAGCGCATTGAAATCATGGAAGAGGATGGAATCCCTCTGACAAGGGTCAATGCCGAAGACCTTATTGAGGAAGCTGCTGATAAAGCAGAAAACCCCTCCTTTTTCAAACGCTTAACAGGGATATTTTCATCCAAATATGATAAGGATGGACTTCTTATATTAAAAGAGGAGCATTTTATATGAAATCCATAGGAATAATTGCACTTGACCTGGACGGTACTTTGCTGGACAGCCAGAAGCGCCTGTCTGGGCGTAATAAGGAAGCCCTGCTCAGATGTTCTGACCTGGGAATTGAAATCGTCCCTACCACAGGAAGGGCGGTAGACGGCATCATGCCTGAAATCCGCAATCTGCCCGGCGTCCATTATGCCATCACCACCAACGGAGGGACGGTTGCCGACCTGAGATGCGCCAGATGCCTGACCAGATGCACGCTTTCCAATGTAAAAGCATTGGAAATACTGAATATCGTAAAAAAGTACAATGCCATGTACGATCCCTACATTGACGGACGGGGCATTTCACAGCCTGATTTCATTGACCATATGGCTGATTTTGGCCTTTCCGGCGTCATGCAGGACATGGTACGGGCAACCAGGGATTTGGTGCCGGATGTAATACGCCATGTGGAGCAATGCAAAAAGGATGTTGAGAAGGTAAATATATATCTGGCTGATTTAAAGGACAGGGAGATACTCAGGGAGGAGCTGTCCTTAGTGGAAGGAATCATCATAAGCTCTTCCCTCTATAATAATCTGGAAATCAACGCTGAAGGCGCCACTAAGGGCAATGCACTTATGTGGCTGGCCAGCCACCTGGGAATCAGCAGGGAAAGGACCATGGCATTTGGAGATGGCGAGAATGATGTCACCATGCTGAAGGCGGCCGGTATCGGGATTGCCATGGGGAACGGTCTGGAGATAGCCAAAAGTGCAGCTGACCAGGTAACCCTGACCAATGATGAGGACGGGGTTGCAGACGCAATTGAACGCCTGATATTAAACTGAAAACGAGACTGAAAGAAGCTTAACACATGATGATAGATAATTGGCTGTCCGTCGGGGCAGGTGTATTTCTGGTAGGCATGGTACTCTACGGACATTACCGTGGGTTCCTTAAGCAGTGCGTATCCCTGGGGGCCCTGATACTTACTATAGTTATAGTAAAAATGGCAACGCCCTACATGACCGGATTCATAAAAGACAATCCGTCCATACGTCAAAGCGCGGCCAATGTCATTTTGAACATATCAGGGTGGGAAGAACCATCTCAGGAAGAAACGCAGCTTCCCTCATCCCAGCGGCTTTTGATTGAGGGCCTGAACCTGCCGCAGTCTGTAAAAGACGCATTACTGGAGAATAATAACAGTGAGATATACAAAATGCTGGGCGTGGACCAGTTTGCAGAATACATCAGTATGTATCTGGCCGACATGCTCATCAATGCCATTGCGTCCATTGTACTGTTCCTGGCAGTGTATATATTGATACATCTGATTGTCAGGTGGCTGGATCTGATAGCACGCCTGCCCATTTTATATGGGCTGAACCATATAGCGGGCGCCCTCATGGGATTGGCCCAGGGATTGCTTTTTCTTTGGGTGGCAGGATTTATCCTGAACCTGTTTTCAGCAACACCATTGGGGAAAATGCTGGAGGAGCAGGTGTATGCCAGTACATGGCTGACCTTTCTGTACCGCTACAACCTGATAAACTTTGTATTAGGCGGTATTGTCAGGGGAATCTTCTGATAAGAAATGATTAAGTTGTTCATATATTATATTAAATATAGACAAATAGCTGGAGGAAGTTGGAAACAACGGATGCCAGCTATTTTTTGGCTCTTTGTCAATAGTTGGGGTGGGATTTGTTAAAATCCCGCTTCAGTTCTATGAAAAGGGCTCTTTTTATGTTTGGTTCCAGGTTTTACTGATTTTGGGCATGCCAAATAAGCCTCCGCATTACCGACCA
>OLQS01001252.1_pt1 | contig 15123 bp, 10 predicted proteins | sample 1672291 | NCBI WGS metagenome assembly OLQS01 (sample SAMEA3136668, study PRJEB25190) | human gut metagenome | biome: human gut; feature: human-associated habitat; material: faeces | place: Austria | collected 2013
AAATGTTTTCTCCTGTATTATCTTTTTGATACCCTAAATCCAGCGGATTTCCATTCTGATCTGTTTTTCCCTCTGCGCCAACATGCAGTGGAAGATACATTGCATCTTGAGGCATTTCATATTTTTTATGTGTTGCTACTATAATTTTTACTGTAGGCGTATTCTTCGTCATTTCAATATTTCCTTACATGCTTTCTCTCTTTTTTCTATTCATCCTCCATATGCAAGTTTTTATTTTTCATAACTTCGAATACACTCCCCAACTCAAAAGCCGGCACATTCTTCGCCGTGCCCACACCTTCTTCAGGTACACACACGACAGGCGGTATTCAACCCGACGGTGTTTATCACTGATATACACCGTGTTTTGCTTTCGCTTTCTTTTTGTCAGCACGGCAAAGCCGATGCACTGACTTTATGACATCTGTTTTCTGACATGCCATAAGGTCAATCCACCTGCTCGCTTTTCATACTGATATTCTGTTTCCTTTGTTCTTCCCTTCATGCTCTGCGTCCAAACTGTGTCAGGCACTTTTTCCCGAGATTTCTCACAGCATTCAGATACCGATTCGTCTGGTGTCCGTTGGCACAGCAGCATAGTTCTGTTCTGGTGTCAGTCCGAATGATTTCTACACCACACTTTGCACAAATTTTGCTGATGCCGGTGGCGTGGACTTCGATAACAATGATTCCGTTTTTCCAGGCTTTGTAGTCCAGGTACTGGCGAATCCTGGTGCTTAAGTGGAGCGGGCCCCAGTTTCCTGAGCCTTTCATGACGTTTCTGGAATATTCCTGGTTATAACGTGGAAGTACGATCACAGAAACGTCCTGCTCTACAGCAAAACGTAAGATCTGGCTTGTGACCTGGTGTCCATAGTGTTCAGAAAGATGTTTCAGATGCATCCAGTATTTCTGATCAACTCTGCCTGTCTGTCTGCCTCCGGTTGCTTCCTGGGACTTCTGGATCTTTTCCAGAAGCTTTCTGCAATGGTGGCTGTATTCATTTCCGCCTTTCCAGAACTTCACTGCGATCTCCTGACCGGTTCCGTCCAGAACAACGCCTGCTGCAAAGGCATCACTGTTTGTAAACTGAATACAGAGTATCCTGCATCCTGCCTGCATCCTCTGACGTACGGTTGCTGTATTTTCATTGTTCTGCCGTACTGGAACATGCAGCATGTCATATTTGTATTCAAAAACTACGGATGGTGACATGAGTCTGGCGTTTTCCGGAAAGTCTCTGCCTGACAGCCGGCAATGCATCCAGGTCCATGTGTCTCCTGTCCAGACACGCAGTGTGATCTCTTTAGCGGAAAAGTCCTGATACATTCCTTTGTAATAGGTAACTGCTGCATTTAGTTTCTCTGCTCTGCCGATCTTCTCATCCTGGGCAAAACGGCTGAGATAGCTTTTGGCTGAAGCAATTCCCTCATTGGCTGCTGCTCTTCGAAAATACAGTGGAACCTTTTGCCAGGGGAGAGGATCTGATGGTATGCGTCCGCCTCGCCCCGGAATGCTCATGATCTCCAGCTCGCGTAAAGTCTGCTGGCTTCCCATTTCCCAGAGATCCGTATGATTCAGAAGCAGGTTGTAATAAAATTCAGCGATCCGGTTATAAAATTCCTGTGTGGTCCGTAGCCATTCCGGATGTCTACACCAGAGATGCAGTCGCCAGGTTGTGATGCTGTAGCCGCTTTTTCCGGTGTTTTCTTTTTTTCCGGTTTCCGGTTCTTTCATTTTGGTTCTCCGTTTTTTGCAAAGAAAAATCATTATAATATAACTTATCTAAATTATTATTTTTGTCACTTATCATTTCCATAAGCGACAGGTGATTTTCTCTCAAATTGCATAGTTTTTGAATCTTAATCAATGATAGCATTGCACCCTGTCACTGTCAAGATACGAAAAATGCACCACTTTCGACCAAAAATGCAGTTTTTTTCGGTTAATTTTTTTTATATACGACAAATTTTTCTTTTTTTCGCTTATTAGTGGTCACAAAAATGGTCAGACTTTTGCTATAATAGTGCGAAAAGGAGACTACGATTATGCCTAGAAAAGGGGAAAATATCAGAAAAAGGAAAGACGGAAGATGGGAGGCGCGCTATGAAAAATGTCGTGACCAGAATGGACGGATCCAGTACGGATATCTGTATGGTCGTACATACGAGGCTGTAAAAAAGAAAAAGCTGGCTGTTTTATGTCAGAATAATCTTCAAAACTCTCCGGGAAAGTGTTATGTATTTCGAAACCTCAGTGAAGAATGGATGTTATCCATGCGTTATGCTGTAAAGCTCAGCACCTATGCCTGCTACGAAACACTTCTTGATACACATATCCTTCCGGAATTTGGTGATATGCCGCTGAGATACATCTCTTCTGCTTCTGTATATGCCTTCTCTGAAAAGCTGAAACAGCAGGGGCTTTCGCCACGTACCATCAAAAATCTTCTGATCCTGTTCCACAGTATTTTACGCTATGGTGAAAAACAGGGGTATCTGAATCTTTCACAGCTGGAATTTCGGTATCCCAAAATAAATACCAGTCCTTTTCAGCTTATTTCTCATGAACATCTCACAAAGCTGATCACAGTTCTCTCTGCTGAGGACTCAGAATTTCCCATCGGCATCCTGCTATGTATTTATACAGGGATCCGCGTTGGTGAGCTCAGCGGTATCCGATGGGAAGATATTGATTTTGATAAAAAGCTGCTTCATATAAGGCGAACGATCTCACGGATAAGAAATCTTGATTATTCTGGTGAATCTGATGACGAACCCAAAACCGTTTTAATGATAGGTCCTCCTAAATCAGTCTCATCCATCAGGGATATTCCAATCCCTGATTTTTTATTGAAAAAAATGAAGCGGATTGCTGCTGAACCTGATTCATACCTGCTGACGGGTACGAATCGTAAATGTATGGAGCCCAGAAATATACAGCGTAAATTCCAGAAGCTCCTTCAGCAATGTGAAATCCCCAGTATCAACATTCATTCTCTCCGGCATGCTTTTGCCACCCGTTGTACGGAAATGGGATTTGACAGTAAGACACTTTCTGAAATTCTGGGACATTCGTCCGTCAAGATCACCATGGATATTTATGTGCACAGCAGCATAAAACAAAAACAGAAGTGCATGGAAAAGCTGAACTATTAGCAGTCAGAATTATGGTCAAAGCAGGCCTGAAGTCCGCATTTATACGGGTTTCCGGCCTGTTTGTCGCTTATGGAAATGATAAGCGACTTTTTTGCCCCCACAAAAACAACACGGCAGACATCCCTCCGGGGCTGTCTGCCGTGTTTTATATCGCTTTTATATTTTTATGTAATTAAGCTTTCTGTTCCTTAAGCCTCATATCCATTAGGGTTCTGGCTCTGCCATCTCCAGGAGTCTGCACACATCTCGCGGATTCCGTTCTCTGCCTTCCAGCCAAGCTCTTTCTCAGCTTTGGTTGCATCGGAGTAGCAGGTTGCGATGTCGCCTGGGCGGCGTGGTTTGATCACATATGGGATCTTGACGCCGGTAGCTGCCTCAAAGTTCTTAACGATATCAAGAACACTGTAGCCTTTTCCGGTTCCAAGGTTGTAGATGCTTAATCCGGAATTGTCTTCCAGCTTCTTAAGGGCTTTTACATGGCCCTTGGCAAGGTCTACTACGTGGATGTAGTCACGGACACCTGTTCCATCCGGTGTATCGTAATCGTTTCCGAATACGCCAAGCTCTTTCAGCTTGCCTACTGCTACCTGTGTGATATATGGCATCAGGTTGTTCGGGATACCATTTGGATTCTCACCGATGGTTCCGCTCTTATGAGCACCGATCGGGTTGAAGTAACGAAGAAGAACTACGTTCCACTCCGGGTCTGCCTTCTGGATGTCTGTAAGGATCTGCTCCAGCATGGATTTGGTCCAGCCATATGGGTTGGTACACTGTCCCTTCGGGCACTCCTCGGTGATCGGGATCATTGCCGGATCTCCGTATACGGTTGCTGAGGAAGAGAAAATAATATTTTTAACATTATGTTTTCTCATCACGTCTACAAGAGTAAGGGTTCCTGCGATATTGTTCTCATAATACTCCCACGGCTTGGCAACAGATTCACCAACTGCTTTCAGTCCTGCAAAATGAATACAGGAGTCGATCTCTTCTTTGTCAAAAACTTCATTTAATGCTTCGCGGTCCAGGATATCTGCTTTATAGAATTTCACCGGTTTGCCTGTGATCTTGGATACTCTGTCCAGAGCCTTCTCACTGGAATTGCATAAATTGTCAACTACTACAACATCATATCCTGCGCTCTGCAGCTCGACAACGGTATGACTTCCAATGTATCCTGCTCCACCTGTTACTAAAATTGCCATAGTTTTTCTCCTCCTCTATTGGATCTAACTGTTCCTGTTTATTTTAGCACTGTTCCTTTGTTTCCACAATAGCAGAAAACCAGGTTTACTACTTAATCCCAGAGTCCCTGCGGATAAAGTCCCTGATCCTTCAGATTCTGGATCGCGGCTACCACTACCGGTTTGTCCTCTTTATAGGTCACTCCGTACCATTTATCCTGTGTGGTAAGGACCCTGACTGCTGCCTTTTTTTCCTGGAGGAGCTCGTCAACTACAAACGGAAGGAAATATTCGCATTTCAGAGGATTTTCCGGGATGCTCTTTTCAAGGAATACCGGGAATCGTTTTACCAGCTCTTTCATAAATCCGCCGGTGAATCCCCACATGTTCATGGATACCGGAGTCTCTCCCGGGAGACTTGTCCAGGTTTTTCCATCGTCCTCTGTGTAGGCTGCTCCGCCGTCACGTTTCTCAATGTGTGTTCGCTCATTGATATCTGCAAGATATCCATTTTCATCTGTCTCACAGACACCTCTGGAAACGTAGCCGTTGTCTGTCAGGGTATTCTCAAGACGATAGCCTACCATCATATACTGGGCAGGTACGGTGTCCTCCTGGGCCTGGATCAGGAAATCATACGCCATCTTAAAGGCATGGGTTCCATAATAATCATCTGCATTGATTACCACAAACGGTCCGTCGATCTCTCCGGCACAGCTTAATACCGCATGTCCGGTTCCCCATGGCTTCACACGGCCTTCCGGAACCTGGAAGCCTTCCGGGATGTTGTTGAGATCCTGATGCACATAAACGATCTCCACCTTGTCACTTAAGCGGTCGCCGATGGCATCGCGGAAATCCTGTTCATTCTCTTTTTTTATGATGAATATCACTTTCTTAAAGCCTGCACGTACGGCATCATAAATGGAAAAATCCATGATGATATGACCTTCCTGATCTACAGGATCGATCTGTTTCAGTCCGCCGTAGCGGCTTCCCATTCCTGCTGCCATTACTACCAGAACCGGCTCTTTCATAATCTTGTTCCTCCTGATTTTTAGAAATACAGGGATTTTTTCCCATACATAGTTTAAGCCGGCCAGATTCTCATCCGACCGGCCTTTGAACCTTTTTTTATTATACTACACTTCACCGTGAAATCCTACTGATTATTTTCAGTTTATTTTCGGTCAGAAGTATTCTCCGGGAAAACGATCTCCATCCTGGTTCCAACTCCCTGTTCACTTTCCACGTTGATCTGTGCATGATGAAGCGTTGCTCCATGCTTCACAATGGAAAGCCCCAGACCTGTTCCGCCGGTCTGTCTGGAATGGCTTTTATCTACCCGGTAAAAGCGCTCAAAGATCCTTCCCTGTTCACTTTTCGGGATTCCGATCCCGTCATCTGCCACACAGTAGAACGGATGCCCTTTCCGGTTGCCTACCATAATCCGCACATGACCATTCTGTTCTGTATAGCGAACTGCATTGTCTGCAATATTAAAAAGCATCTCATAGAGTACATGGCGGACACCCTTGATCTTCTCTGCACTTCCGGCAAGCTCAAGGAAAATATTTTTCTTTCCGGCAGGATGTCTGAGATTATTTCTTACGTCTTCCGCAAGTTCATAAAGATCCACCTCTTCAAAAGGAACCTCACTGTTGCTTTCATCCAGTCTGGAAAGCTGGATGATATCCGCTACCAGATTGGAAAGTCTTATTGATTCATGGTAGATTCTTCCGGAAAATTCCTGTATATGATCTGCCGGAACCATGCCGTTCATCATAAGCTCCGCATAACCGGAAATGGACATCAGCGGGGTCTTCAGCTCATGGGAAACATTTGCAGAAAATTCCTTCCGGATCTCCTCTGCCTCCTTCAGTTCTTTTACCTGCTGCCGGATCTGCCGGTTCTGTTCATCCACCCGCACAAGAAGGGGACGCAGCTCCTCATAACACACATTGTTCAGCGGATGCTCCAAATCCAGATCGTTGACCGGACGGATCAGCTCTCTGGTCTGTCTCTGTGCAAAAACAAACTCCAGGATCAGTACCAGGAGCATCAGAAGTCCCAGCACAGCAAGACTTGAGATCCATGTGGAATATATAGAGTCTACGGTTTTTCCTACACGGAGCACGTTTCCGTCATCCAGCTTCACCGCATAATAAAAGGTCTTTTTTGCAAAGGTTTCTGAATAACGGATACTTTCGCTTTTTCCATTTTTTTCTGCCTGTATAAATTCCGGACGATCACTGTGATTTGCCAGTTTTTTCGGAGAGGCCTCAGAATCGTAGAGAACGGTTCCGTCTTTACGGATGAGAGTCACACGACTTGATGATACTGTCCGAAGCTTTTTTGTGAGAAAGGAATCTCCATACTCATCCATGGCAAGGCAGATATACTGCGCTTCCTCACGGACTCCCCGCTGCATGTATGTGTTTAATTTACTGTAGGTGACCACACTTGCTGCCAGAAACGTGACAAGAACAGCAAAAATGATCATAATGCTTGTATGATGCAGAATTTTCTTTTTCATACATGATCTCCGATCCGGTATCCCACGCCACGCACTGTCTCAATCAGATTTCCGGCCTCCCCCAGCTTTTGTCGGAGAGTCCGTACATGAACATCTACAGTCCTTGTTTCTCCGTCAAAATCATAGCCCCACACATGGCACAGGATCTGGTTTCTGGACATGACCAGTCCTTTGTTCTCCATAAGATATTCCAGAAGCTCGAATTCCTTTCTGGTCAGCTCCTTCACCTCACCCTGATAGCTGACTTCGTGACGGGACACATTGACACGAAGACCCTTACAATGCAGCTCCCTCTCTTCGCTCTGCCTTGCGCAGCGCCGAAGGACCGCTTTGACCCTGGCTACAAATTCCATCATCCCGAAGGGCTTGGTGATGTAATCATCTGCGCCGCCCTCCAGACCTTTTACCTTGTCAAACTCCGCTTCTTTGGCTGTGACCATGATCACCGGGATATCCCGGGTCCTGGTGTCACTTTTCAGTCGTTTCAAAATATTATACCCATCTTCACCCGGGAGCATGATATCCAGCAGGATCAGTTCCGGCAGATTTTTTTTCATGGCTGTGTCAAGTTCTGCCCCGGTTTCAAAACCTTCTGCCTCAAAGCCTGTTGTCTCCAGGGTATAGACAAGAAGCTCTCTGATATTTCTCTCATCTTCCACACAGTAGATCATTCTATATCCTCTCTGTTCGTTTTTTTGCCGTTGGCACTTCATAATCGTCTGGTCTTTTCTGTTCCATGCCTTCAGTATAACTGCTTTCTTTTTACTGCACAAGCCCTGGCCGTCTGCTGATACAGATAACCAGGGCATAGCATTATTTCGATATCTTTTTATTGGCTGCCTGCCGCTGCCATCTGGGCTGCCGCCGGCTCATCTTTTATTTCCGGAAGCTGATACTGACTCCGGATCACCTCCAGCGCACGGTAGAAGGTTTCGTCCGGCCCATGTTTGATCTGCTTCAGGTGCTGATGTGTATCAAAAGCATCTTCATGAACCTGTGTCACACAAACACCGATATTGGAACAGTGATCTGCCACACGCTCCAGGCTGGTAGTCACATCGGACAGGATGAATCCCATTTCAATGGTACATTCTCCGGCGCGAAGTCTCTGGATATGCCGGTACTTCAGTTCCTTGCTGAGTTCATCGATCACTTCCTCCAGTGGCTCGATCTCTCTCGCAAGCTGCACATCCTGATTTTCGTAAACCTTGTAAGCAATATCTACAATGTCTTCCACCGCATGCTCCATGACACGTAACTCTTCCAGCGCCTTATCCGAAAACTTCAGGCCTTTTTCATAAAGCTCCTGTGCGGATTCCATGATGTTCACACCGTGATCGGAAATCCTCTCGAAATCACCGATACAGTGGAGCATGATGGAAACACTGTGACTGTCATGAACGGAAAGATCCTTCTGGTTCAGTTTTACAAGATAGGTTCCAAGTTCATCCTCATAACGGTCTACCTTTTTCTCTGCTTCTTCCACCAGAGCCTTTCCTTCTGCGCTGAAATTCTTCAGAAGGTCCAGGGCGGTAAACAGAGTTCTGTGAGAATCCTCTGCCATTTTTTTCGCTGCATTCCTGCTCTGCTCAACTGCAAATGCAGGTTTCTCCAGAAAACGGCTTTCCAGGATCATGAAATCCGGATCTGCTGCCACCTTCTCCTCCTCTTCCTTCCTGTCGCGGATAGTAAGACAGGCAAGCTTCTCCAGAGCCTTTCCAAACGGAAGAAGAACAAGAGTTGCCGTGATATTGAAAGCACTGTGCAGAATCGCGATCCCGGCCGGAGTCGCTGCCTGTGCCATAAATGAAAAATGTACTGCTGCATTTATCGCATAAAATACTGCCATGAACAGCATGGTTCCGATCAGATTGAAATACAGATGGACCATAGCCGCACGTTTTGCGTTTTTGCTGGCTCCGATGGCTGAAAGGATCGCAGTGATACAGGTACCGATATTCTGTCCCATGATAATAGGAAGTGCTGCACTGAACGGTACCATTCCGGTAAGGCACAGTGCCTGGAGGATACCAACCGATGCGGAAGACGACTGGATGATCGCTGTCAGCACTGCTCCGGCCACAACTCCAAGGATCGGATTGGAGAATTTCACCAGCATTCCGGTAAACTCCGGTACCTCTGCAAGAGGTTCCACAGCTCCGCTCATGGCATTCATTCCATACATCAGGATCGCAAAGCCTACAAAGATCGCTCCCACGTCCTTTTTCTTCTGGCTTTTTGTAAACATGATCAGAACCACGCCGATCAGTGCCAGTATCGGTGAAAATGACGTCGGCTTAAAAAGCCGGATAATAAAGTTATCACTCTGGATACCGGTAAGACTTAAGATCCATGAGGTTACGGTAGTACCGATATTGGCCCCCATGATGATCCCCACGACCTGGGACAGCTTCATGATTCCCGAGTTTACAAAACCAACGACCATAACGGTAGTTGCCGAGGATGACTGGATCACTGCAGTCACACCCATTCCAAGAAGAACGGCTCTGATGGGATTGGAGGTAAGTGTCTCCAGGATCCGCTCAAGCTTTCCGCCTGCAACCTTCGCAAGCCCGTCTCCCATTAAGTTCATTCCATAAAGGAAAATAGCAAGGCCGCCAAGCAATGCCAGTACGCTGAAAAAGTCCATAATACTCTCCTTCACTTTCTCTTTTTGATATGTTTGATTTCCTTTTTTCTCATTTCAACGATTTTCATAATAGCGGCCTATTGTAAAATTTTCCCCACTGGAATGTAAAATCTGTGTAAAAAAAATAAAACAGAGGATCCTGTTACGGGAAACCGATTTCCCGTCAGGATCTCTCTGTCCTATATATCGTACAGTGGTTTTTATCCTTATGATGTGTTTTGTGCTGCGGATATTCTCATTCCTCTGAGCTGCATGCTCATGAGCAAAGCTGCCCTGCGATCTGTGATCAGAATCCGCGGATCTCCTCATCCTCAGATCCGGTCTTGTCGATGGATTTTATTACAAGGTAATAGCTGTAATCATCATTGACCTTTACTTCCACCCGGTCTCCTACACGATGACCGCGCAGTGCCTTGCCGATAGGCGATTCAATACTGATACGGTTTTCCATGGAATTTCCGCGGATGGAAGTAACCAGCTTGTACTTCTCCACCTCATTATCTTCTTCAAAAAGAACTTCCACGATATCGTCCATTCCCACTTCGTCAGATCTGGAAGCATCGGATACAATGGATGCCGTCTTCAGCATCCTCTCCAGATAACGGATGCGGCTCTCATTCTGATTCTTATGCTTCTTGGCTGCATAATACTCAAAGTTCTCACTTAAGTCTCCCTGGGCACGTGCCTCCTTGACCGCCTCAATGGCTTCCTTACGTACTACCAGTTTACGGTGTTCGATCTCCTGCTCTATTTTTTCAACATCCTTGCGGGTAAGCTGTTCTCTCATTTCTCTGGCATCTCCTTTTCTTTATAACATTCAGACTGATCCTGGATCTGTTCTCCACTTCCTGTGAAGCTTCTGTCACAGATACAGGATTTCTGGAAGGTTACCGGAAATACCATAGCAGATACGCTCTGCTTTGTCAAACAGCGCATACCTGTTCTTCGGCTTCCTTCTGCTGGTGTACTCGCTGTTCAATATAATCTGCCATATGTTCTTTGGGGATATCCAGTAACATGGAAAATTCAGAATAGAGATGATCCTCTGCAAGCTTCAGATACCGCTCGTCTGTAGCGGTTGTTTTTTTGCCATGAGATAATCTGGCCTGTTTTCTGACGTAGATCGTCTTGATGATCCGAAGAAGATCTCTGCATTCACAGGTACGGATGCATTTCTTGTAGCTATCCTCCCGGAATTTCTCATTCTCAATACTCAGTGTCTCAATGGATGGGATCTCATCGATAAGCCTCTCCGCTTCTTCCCTCGTAATGATTCCGCGAAGCACCTGCTTTCCACCTTCCACCGGTGTAAATATCTTCCCATCTGTCTCTCCTCCGGGCCTCAGTACATAATAAAGTTTCTCGCCGGAGGAACCATCCACCCTCATTGTGGTAACTCCTGTTACCTGGCAGATGCCGGTACGACCATACACAACATATTCGCCTGTTTCAAACATTTTTCCACTTCCTTTCATTTTTTTACTTTTCTTTTGTTATCCTGGCGCTTATTGTGCTCTAATGAAAGCTCCCTGCCAGGTTATATATCCAGACAAGGAGCTTCTCACTGAGGATTCTATCCTTATTTTACTACTTTTCCCATTTATTTGCAAAAGAATTCAAAAAGTTTTTTTATTTTTGTGAAATATGCCCACAATGAGGGCATATATTTTTTGTTATAATTCTTCTTTTTTCTTTCTTCCCAGACGGATGTCTTCCATATGAGATTTCAGTTCCGGTGTCATACTGTCAAAGAGATAGGTTTTGCTGTTGTCCCTGCGCTCCTGCCATTCTTCTCTCATCTGCTGTTTTGCGGAAGCGATCTCATCTTTGAATCCGCGCGCTGAGATCCTGGCGGCTCCCTGTCCCATAATGATGATCTGCTCCAGTCCGTCTGATGTGGCAACTGTCACGTTATGCTTCCGTCCGATTTTATGGACAGTGCGTTCAATATACTGGTCTGCAGTTTCCGCTTCTTTTGTATAGACAACATGAATGTTATGATACTGGAAGGTTTCCTCCGGATGGCCCTCCACACGGTAGGCATCAAATACCAGGATCAGGATGCAGCCCTTGATCCCCTGATAATCGCTTAATATGTCCATTAACCTGGACTGTGCCGCATGAAAGTCTGCCTGTGCCAGATCTCTTAAATCCTCCCAGGCAAATATGATATTGCAGCCGTCCACCAGCAGATAGTCCTCTCTGTGGATGGCCGGACTGCTGTTTCTCCAGGCGCCGTGACCGGATTTTGCCGGAAGGCCGGAATCTGCTGCACCTTTGCCTCCCTTCCCGGAAAAGCTGCTTCCGCTTTCCGGATTTCCGAAGCTTCGGCTGTTACTGCTGTATCTCTTTGAGCTCACCGGACCAAAGGTTTTCTCAAAGATTGCCTTCAGTTCTTTTTCCTCTTCGTAGCTTCCATACATGGAGGTATATTTTCCACGGCCGGCATTGGCTGTTCTGCGATCCGGACTGTTTTTGGCTGTTCCCTGAACTGCACGCACTCCTGCAAAGCTGTTGTCGGAATCCTCATAGGCATCATTACTGTCCGGAAACTGAGCTCCTTCCAGATGCATATATTCTTCTACCTCATACCAGGGAACCACGAAGCCTGCTCCATGGGCACAGAATACAGAGCCTGTAGGATTCTCAAGATCTCTCTCGGAATCATATCCGATCTCCTCTGCGATCTGCTCCTGATCCTGGCAGGGTTCATAGCCCTTCAGCGTACAGGTCAGATGACCTCTGCCTCTTGTGTAGGAAACTACCTGACTCTGATAATCCCTCATTTTTGCCACCGGCGCACTTCCTGTGATCACCGACAGCTCTCCCTGGGTTTCCGGCCCCTGAAAGGTTCCCTGCATCCTCTGGATATCCGTCATGGCACGTCCTACATTTTCTGCCGGAACCTCAAGTCGGAAGCTGTAATAGGGTTCCAGAAGAACTGTCTCCGCTTTCTTGAGGCCCTGGCGCACAGCACGGTAGGTCGCCTGCCGGAAATCTCCACCTTCCGTATGCTTCTGATGTGCCCGCCCGGTGAGAAGTGTGATCTGCATATCAGTGATGGGTGATCCGGTAAGGACTCCCAGATGCTCTTTTTCCTCCAGATGTGTCAGGATCAGCCGCTGCCAGTTCCGATCCAGCTGATCTTCATTTGCCGCAGTAAAAAACTGCAGTCCGCTTCCTCTCTCTCCCGGTTCCAGAAGAAGATGCACCTCTGCATAATGACGAAGCGGTTCAAAATGTCCCACGCCTTCCACCGGTGCGACAATGGTTTCTTTGTATACGATATTACCGGTCCCAAATTCTACTGCCACATGAAAGCGCTCCCAGATCAGATGCTTCAGGATCTCGATCTGTACCTCGCCCATCAGCATGGCGTGGATCTCTCCCAGCTGCTCATCCCACATGATATGAAGCTGCGGTTCTTCCTCCTCCAGCTCCTTCAGGCTTTTCAGCATCCTGTGGGCGTCACAGCCCTCCGGAAGGATGATCTGATAATTCAGTACCGGTTCCAGCACCGGCATGGCAGAATCCGCCTCAATGCCAAGTCCCTCTCCCGGATATGTTTCGGTAAGACCTGTAACTGCACAGACGGTTCCTGCCTCTGCCTCTTTGAGCATTTCAAATTTTGCACCGGAATAGATACGGATCTGATCTGCCTTTTCCTCCCAGATCTCCTCTGCCGGAATACCATTTCTTCCTGCATTGGTCAGCGTCTCCTTAACCTTCAGGCTACCGCCGGTGATCTTCATATAAGTGAGACGGTTTCCCTGCTCATCTCTGGCGATTTTAAAGATCCTGGCTCCGAATTCCGCGGGATAGGACGGTACTGCCATGTAGGTCTCCATTCCATGGATAAAAGCATCTACGCCTTCCATCTTCAGGGCAGATCCAAAAAAGCATGGAAAAAGCTTTCGCTCCAGGATCAGCTCTGCCACGTCCTGTTTTGCGATCGTTCCTGTTTCCAGGAAGCTTTCCAGAAGGTTCTCCTCACACATGGCGATATTTTCCAGAAAATCATCAGTTCCATTTATTTTATCAGAAGCGCCCTGCGTTCCGGATATATTCTCTTTTTCTGCTTCACTGGCGTTGTCTTTCAGCTGCATTCCTTCAGCTGACGGAGATTTCCCGGAGTTATCCACAGGATTCTCCTTTTTCCCTGCTGCTTCTGCACCGGAGCATTCCAGTTCTCCACTAAAATCCACACAGCATCCGCTTAATTTCTTCTTCAGCTCCTCAAGAAGTCTTTCCCTGTCCGTTCCTTCCTGATCCATTTTATTTACGAAAAGAAATGTTGGGATCTTATACTGTGTCAGCAGTCTCCACAATGTCTGTGTATGCCCTTGCACACCATCTGCTCCGTTGATCACCAGGATCGCATAATCCAGCACCTGCAGGGTACGCTCCATCTCAGCAGAAAAATCCACATGCCCCGGTGTATCCAGAAGTGTCACTTCCATATCCCCCATGGAAAAAACTGCCTGCTTTGAAAAAATGGTGATTCCTCTCTCCCTCTCAAGCTCATAGGTATCCAGATACGCATCCTTGTGATCGACTCTTCCGATCTTCCGGATCCTTCCGCATTTAAAAAGCAGGCCTTCCGATAATGTCGTCTTTCCTGCATCCACATGGGCAAGCACGCCCAGGCTTATATGTCTGTGTTTTATATTCTGAGGTTTTTCTCCCATTGAAAATACCCCTTTCTGTTGTAATGATATCCACTATCATAACATAGAAAGGGGTATAAGTCGAATTTTGTTTCGGTCTGTGATTCAGGAATCCAGGTAGGCTTTCAGCTTCTCCAGATCCTTTTTCATATCTGCTCTTCCTGTCTGGTAGATCCGCTCCAGATTGCTCTCATCACGCTCGATCATCGCCGCCTGGATGGGACTGCTCGGACGGATGATATGAACGCGCCCCTCTTTTTCCAGAGAAGCCAGTTCCTCCAGTGTTTCATTATAATGGATATGCCGTTCCTCCAGATCCTTCAGAAAAGCCGGATATTTATGTAATACTGCCTTCAGAAAAAGCTGCATCTTCGGGTTTGCTTTTTTTCGGTACTTCACATCTCTGGTAAGCACTACTACGTTTTTTTCGTATCCCCGGGAAAGCATCCACTTAACCGGGATCGGATCAGACACACCACCGTCCAGAAGTCTCTTTCCCCCAAGCTTCACCGGTCGGGAGGCTACCGGGATCGATGCAGACGCACGCATCCATTCAATATCCTCCACATCTCCGTTGGGACATTCATGATACACCGGTTTTCCTGTATCCAGGTCCGTACACACCACTGTAAATTTCATGGGATTTTCTGCGTAGGTCTGACGGTCAAAAATATCCAGCTTCCAAGGCAGTTCATAATATCCGAATTCCCGGCTGTATACATCTCCTGTGGTGATCCAGTTCCGGATGCTTGCAAGTCTTTTATCCTTGCAGTACTTTTTGTTATAGCGAAGAACTCTTCCGATCTGCCTGGACTTATAATTGCATCCAAAAACAGCTCCAGCCGATACGCCCACCGCACTGTCCGCATAAATCTCATTTTCCATCAGAACATCGATCACGCCGGCGGTATACAAGCCTCGCATACCG
>OLQS01001259.1_pt1 | contig 15074 bp, 16 predicted proteins | sample 1672291 | NCBI WGS metagenome assembly OLQS01 (sample SAMEA3136668, study PRJEB25190) | human gut metagenome | biome: human gut; feature: human-associated habitat; material: faeces | place: Austria | collected 2013
TCCGAACATCTCCATTTCCCTTCAAGCAATTTCATAATCTCCAGACAAATGTCGGGATAAGGAACATAAGGCAACAGCGCAGCCGGTTCGTGCTTTACTTTTGATAATGCGGTACGGCAGATTTCCGGTGTTCTCATGCCTTCAGGCAAATATTCCAGAGCCTTTCCGTTCCGTCTGATCATCTCCTCATATACCTCCAAAGGTATGCCGTCTTTCGGCAGTGCCTCCCGGAGATACCGGTCATCTTCCAGAATCAACGGCAAAAAGCACTTCAGTACCCCACAAGGCATATCATGTATGGAATCGGGTTTGTTTGTCAGAGCCATACCGACAATCTCGTAGGAGAACATTTCTTCCGGTACATGACGCACATTGGCACTGTCGGCATTGACAGCGTGCCAGCATACATTCTCAGTTTTACGTTCCGGAGGAAGATCCCGAAAATATCCGGGATTTTCCTGTACTGATTTTATATCCGTATCTTCCTGTTTCCTATCCATGCCGTTCATTAAAGGTATCCTCCTTTTCATCTTCCTCTTCATTATTAAAGGCAAAAGACTTTTGCACAACCTGACCGAAGGAATCAAGGATGTAAATGTCTATTTTCTGCTGGTCTGTGTCAAGTGACTTGTAATAGAGCCTGAACGTTTCTTCCGGTAACGGATACAGGTCGTTTGGCAATAGCACCGTACCGTCCTCCATGCGAAGCTCCCCTTTGCCTGTCGGTTGGAAGTACCTGATGAAGTATTTGGTGTCCTGATACTCGCCGCTTCTTACAAGCTGACAACGGATTTCCGCTTCCTCGCCCTTTACGATTGTCGTCTGCACCGGCAAGGTCGCCAGATCAAACTCATACACCTGCTGAACGTCCAATTTGTCAGAACAGGCGGTTACACATATCATACCGACAAGCATGAATGTAGCAATAAACAATGTTTCTATCATCTTTTTCATACACATTAAAATTTTAATCGTTTAAAACAGTACTATTTCTGATGCGTTCCGCTACGGCACGTACCACCGGTACGCTCACGGCATTGCCGAGCATCGCATACCGGTTGGCTCGTGAGATTTCCCTCACTTCCCCGTTGATAATTCCGTATCTGGTAAAATCATCGGGAAAGCCTTGCAAGCGTTCGCACTCCACTTCCGTCAGCATACGGATTCGGGATTTCTGTTCTTCGTTCGGCTGTCCGTCAAAAGTTTCCCCCGGTTGCAGGTTTATCAGATAATTGCCGAAATTGGGCTGTTTGTAATAGTTACGTGTTATCGTTCCGCAGGTATGGGAATGAACCGTGTCTTTCCTGCACGGATGATTCCCTCCACCCGGCGCCGGGAAAGGAAATACATCTCCGGTACACCGGTCTGCAACACGTCCGACAAGGTAGATTCTCTCTCTGTTCTGGGGTAGAAACCATGCCGTATTAAACAGTTGCCATTCAAGTCGATAACCGCCAATGTCGGCAAACGCTTTGATAATGCTCCAAAAATCTGATCGATGCTTTGCGAAGAAGACTCCCTTAACATTCTCCCAGATAAAAACGTCAGGTCTGAATCTCCCGACGGCTTCGACAGCATACCTGACAAGGGAACTTGCCTCTCCACGCAGCCCGCTGCCGTCGCCGACTGAACTAAAATTCTGGCAAGGGCTTCCGAAAGTGATGATGTCGGGATGTCCGATTTCCGCTGTTCCGATTTCTGTAACCGATCCGATATGTTCCGCATAAGGAAAATTGTATTTGAAGTTGGCGATTGCATTTTTTTCTATCTCCGAGAAATATACTTTCTCAAACGAGTATCCGGCAGCCTGCAATCCTTTACTAAAGCCGCCAATACCCGAAAATAATTCCAAAAGAACCATGCCCTAATCAATTATGAATTTGATGCCCACCCCGAACTGGAAATGAAAGTGTCCGCTGTCATTTCCCCAGAGGCAACGCTCACGGGCATGGAACAGCAATACCACCTGGTTGGCAAGGTAGGTTTCTATCTCCAGCGATACCGCACCGCCATAGACAAACGCATCCCCGGCACACAGGCGTGAGCCGTCGAACAGTGTGCCTGTGCCCCAATTCACGGTTTCATATCCTGCCAGCACCGAACCGCCGGCATAGCAGAGAAACACCTTGTTGGCATCCGAAAGGAAATTATAATAATAGCCGCCTTCCGCAGTGAATTGGGAAACCGGGATACGTATGTTCTTGTATGGATAATACTTCTGGAGATACTCGCCACCGAATACCCACTTATGGCAGCCGTTCACATATCTGTCCGTTCCCATCCCGAAATGGTAACCCAGCTCGTTACGTTTGTCCGCAGTGTGAAAGCCGTCCGTCATGCCGGCGGTAATACGCAGCCCTTTTGTACCGGGCAGGCAACGTTGGGCATGTGCCTTGTCCGTCAGGACAAAGCACAAAAACATACATATAATAACAGATACCCTTTTCATACTATTTCACCTTCAGTTCGTTAATGACTCTGGCACGGATCAGCTCGGCGTTGGTCAGAATAAACCGCTGATGCCTTCCCCCGTTCTGCTCGTTCATCTCGACAACCAGCTGCTTGTCATCCGGAAGAGTGAATTTGGGCAGGGTAAATACCGTCCGTTCCTTGCTCTTTCCGTCAACCGCCGTCACATAGTTGAAGGCACGAAGCGGCACGATAACCTGTTCCTGAATGGCGGTACGTTTTGCAACCTTTTTATCCACCACCTTAAAAGTGACGAAGTCAACGGAGAACGGCACGTTGGAAGCATTTTTCAGTTCCGTATGGAAATAAAGCAGACCGTTGTGCGTATAAATCCCCTTCAGGATATACTGGATGCCGAAGCGCTTGCAGCCGATATGCTTCACCAGACGTTTGTTGTTGTCATAGACGGACTTCATGATCAGCCGTACCAGCAGCGGGGACTCGCTGCCGAGTTCCGTAAGGTAGATTTCCTGCGAGTTGTTCGGCCGGTTCACCGCCTCGCCATCATGGATGAAGTCTTTCATCTCGATATTCAGCTTGGCCGGCTCGTCCGCATACTTCACGTTGAATGTATAATAGCTGCCGTCATCCGTGATCACCGCCAGATTCGTTTCACGGGAGAAGTCCCTCAACGCCGCTTTCACCCGAAGCACGTTCTCCGAACCGTCCGCTTTGCCGGCAAGAATGTCAGCCGATCCCAGATCCACATACTTGATAGCAGCCGGGAAGATAAGGTGTACAGTTTTATTGAATGTCACCTCCAAGGCGTATGGAGGAACCATCCGGTCGAATGTCACCGGACGTGTCAGCCCGTCAAACAAATCACCGGTGGACGGACTGCGCCTTGCGTCCTCCTTATCCGGCAGCGGCGTGGTTTCCGTTTCTCCGGAATCCGCCGTCTTTTCCACTTTCACGGTCTTTTGTGCATACGCACCGGTCATACCAATGGCAAAAGCCATCATTAAAATTACTTTTTTCATGCTTGTTGTTTTTTCTTGATTGATAAATTGATTTTAACCGTTTATTGTCTTGACACGAGCAATAGCTCGTAATCCGCCTTCAAAGTCGCCTTGGCAGTCCTAAACTTTGTGGAAAGGTATTGCGATGCGCCCTGTATCACCCCTTTGCCCAAGTCCGCAGCCAGCTGTGCGCCGGCATTGGTGGAGATATTGATGCTGCTTCCCATTGCCGAACCCATGTTGGCCGCCATCTCCTTGACGGCGGTAAGCTCCTGCGATCCCCTGACCTCAATGCCCTTCATGCCCCTCGTGTCATAAGCGTCCAGTTCCACCGGCAGGATTGTTCCCTGAAAGGCAATCGAAGAAACGGTGATTTCCATGCGCTCACCGCTGATTTTCGCCGTGCCGGTCAGTATCGTGTTGGCGGGTATGTACAACTCCCCGGCCTGCACCGGCTCCAGCAGGCGCAGACCTACTTCCTGACCGTCGCTTCCCGAAACCGTTACCGTCCTGTACACGCAGGCACGGATACCGTTCCTTTCCGTACGGCTCCGGACTGTCCCCACCGTGTGGAAACCCATGTTTCTGGGTTTGCCGTACTGTCTGGCAAACTCTTCATCGGACAGGGGTGCGGCCAACAGGCTGACCACCCGTTCCGTTACCTGCGTAACCGGGCAGACCGGCGTTTTACCCGTAGAGGAGGACACGGCGACCTGTTTGGTTTCACCGCCGCCCGGCATGTACCTTGCCGCCATCTCGTAGGACTTCTCCATCAGCCGCAGTTGCTCCTCGCTGTTTTCTCTGGCCTTGCGCTCTTCCTCCGCCTGACGCTCCAGCTCCTGAATGCGCCATTCCAGTTCCAGTGTTTTCTGATCGTCTTCCGCAGGCCGTGTTTCATAAAAACTGCCCAACTGCCGGTTGATGTCCTGATAGGCATTGGCCGAGGAACGGATAGACGGACTGCCGTTGTCCGTGTCCTCTTCCGTCAGGAATACTTCGTCCGCTGCCGGCTCTTCCTGTTCCAGTGATACCGCCAGATTCTGAAGCGTGTTCATTTTCTCCTTTTGTTTCTTTTCAAAGGCACTTTGTTCGTAGGCGGTCTTTTTATCCGACAGCAGCCCCTTGTCCTCCGGCATCGGAACATCCACGTTGAATCCCTCCCTTAATGGCTCGTCGCTGTCCGAAGGAGCGAATATCAGCCACATCGCTCCCAGAAACACGAGAAAGAACAACGGATACACGAGCATCTTCTTCCGCTTGAGCATCTCTTCCGGAGTCAGAGGTCTGGCCTCTTTCTTCCCCTGTTTCGGCGTTTGCCCTTTCTCTTCCGCCTTTTCAGGCGTTGCAGCGTTCGCCGGTTGCCGTTCCTGATTTTTTAGGTTCTCCATAATCCACCTGGTTTTTAATGTTTATACTATCCTTGTTTATCCCCCTGTACAGCTCCATCCGCCTGATATGATCCATTTGCAACTGCTCCCCCTCATGCCTGCCGATGCGGTATATCGAAGATACCGTCATGTATATCGACAGACAGCCGAAGCCGGTGAGCATGACCACCACGCAGACGAGCCGTACATCGGGCGACATCCGTCCGCACAGATAGCGGAGTCCGTCGTCTATCCTGTCAGGCACGTACCTGATCCATTTTTTCAATCGGTTCATTTCCTGTCTTTTTTTAAGTTATCGTTCAATGGTTCTCAAATCCCGGTTCTCCACGATATTGAACTGCTCCATCGTGAAGCCGTGCGGGTTATTGTCCGACCTGACCGAGTTCAACAGCCGGCAACGGGTTACAAGGCTCCGTTCCGTGATGTTGCTTGACCTGACCAGCGACTGCCGTGCGTAGGTCGTTACCACATACGGGTAGCTGTTGAAGTCGCACGCCACGCTGTCCACCCGGATGCTCTGGTTGATATTGGCCGAGATTATACGGTTGTAATACCCCTTTTCCTCCCAGTCCTTGTAGTAGCGGAACGCACTCTCGTCGCACAGGAACAACGCCCTGCGGATATTCGACTCGATAGCCGCCTTGTCGGGCGACAAGGTGAAAAACAGCTCGTGAAAACGCCGGATATGTTCTTTCGCCTCCACCGGCCTGTTCTGCGAAAGGTCTTGGGAAAGAGCAAGTATCAGGGACTTCCCATTGTCCAGCACATAGATTTTCTCCCTCTGCCGTTCGGCGAACCGGTAGGAACTCCAGAGAGCATAGCCGGTAACCAGAGCACAGAGCGAAACGAACACGATACCCATCGTGCGGATTTGCCGGAAGCTCGTTTCTATATTCTTCAAACTCTTAAATTCCATATGTTTCTAAGATTTTATATTGGGTTATCTGCCTCTTAACTTGCCGGCTACATGGCCGACGGCTGCACCGGAAACAGCGGCAGCCGCACGTCCGCCCTTCAATGACCACGAGTTGACCTGCTTGCCGTAGTTGCCGGCTCCCGATGCCTGAATCACCCATGTGGATACTGTCGGAATGGTGAAATACCCAACAATGGCTATCAGCATGAAGATGATGTAAGCGGAATTGTTCACGTCGGGCACATAGGCGGGATCGCTCAGTGCGGCGATGTCCTTTTCGATCATCAGTACCTGAATCCTTGCCAGCACGGAGCTGAACAGGTCGGATATGGGCAGCCACAGATAGATGCTGATATACTGGCAAATCCATTGGATCATCGTATTGTGGAAGCCGTCGTACACCGATATGGCGAACGACAGGGGCCCCAGAATGCTCAATACGATCAGGAAGAAGGTTCTCAGCGTGTCCAGTACCAGCGAAACCGACTGGAACAACAGTTCCAGAAAGCTGCGGAGAAAATTGTTCACGCCCTGCCTGGCCTGGTATTTGAAGCGTTCCGCCGCCATGCCCGCCATCGCTTTCAAGTCCGAAGGCGACCATCCCAGATCCTCGATCTGGCGTTCATATTCCTCGTTGTCGACCAGGTACGCCGTTTCCGGATTCCTTGTCATCGCCTCGTATTCCAGCTTCTGCCGCTTCTCGGAATACTCCCGTATGTTCAGCGTCTGGCCTTCCATTATATCGTGGCAGCCGGTAACCACAGGACTCATGATGCCGTTGAGAGTTCCCAGAACGAATGTGGGGAAGAACATGATGCACGCACCCAGACAAAAAGGTCTGAAGAGCGGGTAAATGTCAATCGGCTCGGCTCTCGAAAGAGCCTGCCACACCCGTGAGGCCACATAGAACAGTGCACCCAGTGCGGCCACTCCGGTAGCCACACCCGTGATGTCCGAACAGAGCGGCATCATCTCGTCATAAAGGTTGCGCAACACTTCGTGAAGGTTGCTGAAAGTTTCCTCGCCCGTCATGTCACCAGTATTTTTGATTGTCCGTTCCGTACAAGTCCAGCACCCTTCGGGTATCGTTCTTCTTTTTTGCACGCAGGTAAGAGATGCCGATGTTCCGGTTCGTGTAATACCTGACCAGATTGCGTTGGTTTCTTACGTCACGGTACACACGGTCGATCACGTCCATGCGCTCCTTATCCGTCATGGAAAGGCTGGTGGAGGTTACGACCGTCTTCATCTCGTTCAGCATACCGCTGCTCTCTTCCAGCATCTTCGCATATCCGGAAGCGATTGCCGAAAGCTCGTCCGGCGTATAGTTCTCGTCCGTCAGCATTTTCTGGAAAGAGTTTACATAGATGTCCGATATTTCACCGACCAGAAGAACGGTCTGCTGTACCTTGCGGGCATCCTTAACCAGATTGTTGACCGCTTTCAATGGTAGGCTAAGCATCCAACGCCCTGCCGTATTACTACGGTGGGTTTTCGGAAGCTCGCCCCCAAACCGGACGTACACGTCTCCGCGTATCCGGCTTTCTACTAATAATATCAATCTATCCATTGTTACTGAGTTTTTTGTAGCACTTACCACATATGGCAATAGTCTTTCGTTTGCGAGCCATCATTTGTTTTTCGCAGGTAGTTTTCCCTTGAAGATTTTTTAATTTTCTCACATGGTGCATCACTAACTTATCGACTGCTCCACATAATTCACATTTTTCCGCTTTCAGCCTATCTATAAGACTTGTGTTTGTAGGATGATATGTGAATTTGGGCAAGTTGTCTAAATCCTTAATGTTCATTGGATTTTTCTTTTTGAACCCACCATGATAAAAGGTCAAGTCTTTGGCAGTACCGTTCTTTAAATAGTATCTAACTGAAAAAAGTCCATTCTTGGTGTACTTTTTTCGGATTTGCGACATCGTTGTCCGATATTTCTGCGCAAATGTTTTGTACATACTATATTTCATGATATACCCAAGTTTTGACAGACTACTACAATTATTAGCCAAACAATAGTAATTGTAAATGCCCTTTATTTCCTTGTTGTACCTGTCAAGTATCTCAAAGTCATTGTTGTTTGAAAGTTTGGGACGGGATTTTGCTTTCCAATACTCCTTGCCGTTGTGTATCTTTATTTCTAAAACACGATATTCGAGCAACTTTTTCTTAAACGTATCCTTTCCAAGTGCCAATTGTATCCTCTTATTGAAGACACGTCTTAGTACTCCGTATTTGCTTCTTTTGGTGTCATTGGATTTCCTTACAAAAATCTCATATCCGAGAAATTTTGCAGCGTTTTCAGCATGGGTGATAAGTGTTTTCTCATCGGACAGTGTAAGAGCCAACTTTTCATAGAGGAAGTTCTTTATGTCCTCTTTGATGATGATAGCATCTTGTTTACTGCCAATGATTCCAATTAGAAAATCATCCGCATATCTCACATATTTGAGTTTTCTGTAGTTCATATCCATTTCGTCACCATCAGAATACTGCAAACCTTCTTTTTGATAAGCCTTATATTGTCTTATCAATTCTGACCTTTCACTTTTGATCTTTAACTCCACATCCATATGATACCACGGATGTATATACATGTAAATAGTAAACTAACACTATTTTCTATTTTTTATACAAAACTTGTAACCGCTATAATAATAAAAGTATGGCAAATGCGTATCAGATGATACAAAGCATTGTTGTGTCCTGCCCCTATATGTTTTTTCTCAACCTCAACATAAAAAAACAATACGACCATATAGACAGTCGTACTGTTCTTTATAACTGATTTATCATGAAAACTATTTTGACAATAAAGCCCGAAATGAATTTATCTCTAAGATTCATCTCTTGTTTTGCCATAGATAACTCTAGCAATATTTTCCCTGGCAATACGGACACTTCCGGCATTATGCAATCCATATCCACTGGTAAGTATATCAAGAATAAACAGCTGTGAGACCATGGATGAGAAGGTTCCTGCATTCATTAAATTCACTTTTCCATAGCTGATAATTACGCAATCTGACAATTTGGCAAGCGTCGATGTTATGTGATTGGTTATCGTTATTATTTTGCAGCCTGTTTTTATTGCTACTTCAGCCGCTTCGATCAAATCCTTAGTTTCACCGGATACCGATACAATGATAATCAAATCCTTTTCATTACAAAGACTCGCCTGCATTAACTGTCGATGTGAATCCGTTACTGCCTTTGTCTGTTTACCGAATCGAAAAAGTCTTGATTCGCCCATGGAAGCCGCAAGACCGCTTGTACCGATACCGAAAAAATAGATATATTCAGCTTCCTCAATCAACTGTATTGCATGATTGATTTCTTCCTGTCGAATCATGGAATCCGTTATCTGAATCGTTTGTATCAGATTATTCTTTATACATTCGTGCTTATCTGTCTCCTGCTGCTTTCCGTCATCGTCGATTGCCAATAAAAATTTCAATTCCTGAAATCCTTTCAGCTTCATTTTCCGACAGAATCGTACAATTGTCGCTTCTCCCACGTTCAGCATAACGGCAAGCTCGGACAGCGTTAAATCAATAACCTTGGAATTACTCTCGATTATGAAATCCGCTATTCGCTTCTCTGATTTTGTGAAGGATGGATAATATGACTCAATAATGCCTAATGTTTGCATGAACCTTACCTCTATTATATTCTTTCATGTCTATCTGCTTTCATTATACATGAAAACAATGTAATTTCACGAAAAAACAGACGTGTTTCATACCTTTCTATCCTGCATACCCTTTCTCAATCAGATATTTACGTACATCACTGATAAAATACAGAGATCCTGTAATAACAAGAGGCTTCACTTTTTGTAATGCATGTGGAATCGCCCGCTCATAGCTCTCCATCAGATGTATATGCTTTCTACCCTCCAGCAGTCTCACATCCAATGCACGTTCATTGTAAAAGGGCACAACGAGAATTTCTCCACATACTGTTTCCAGCTCCTGCAGCATCGCTTCGAAATTCTTATCCTTCAACACAGAAAACAGTACCTGCACATCCTCCATCTGCTTCAGCGTTTCACACAGGGCATGAATACCATCCGCATTATGTGCGCCGTCCAAAATGATGAGAGGCTCCTTTGAAATTGTTTCAAACCGTCCGATCCAGACAGCCTGATGCAGGCCTGCTCGCAGTTGTGCTTCTGTAAGCCGGAGATGCCCCTGTCTTTGCAAATATAAGCAGACCTCTATCGCAAGGGCAGCATTTCGACACTGATACCTTGCTTTTCCAAATAAGGCAACATCCTTTACATTCCCATAATCAAAGGACAACCCGTCAGCTGTTTCCTGTATATTTGAAATTTCCCCTATCTTTATACATTGTGCATGAGCCGAAGCGGTATGCTTCTGAAACACCTGCAGACAGCACTCCTTATCCTCTGCAGTGATCAAATCAATACCTTCCTTCACAATTCCAGCCTTTTCTTTTGCAATTTTTTCCAGAGTATCACCGAGAAATTCCATGTGATCCATTCCGATATTCGTAATCACCGACACGAGCGGCTGCAGGATGTTGGTTGCATCCTTTCGACCGCCAAGTCCTGTTTCAAACACGCAGAAATCCACTTGTTCCTCCAGGTAATAGAAGACCGCAATGCACATATCGATTTCAAACATACTGAGGTCCCATTCCATCCAGCTGTCGTAATACCGATTGGTGATTCCAAGAAACGCTTCCTCCCTTATATCCTGATTATTGATCCGAATACGATCCAGATGGGTAATCATAAAAGGAGATGTGAAGCCTCCTACCTTGTAGCCGGCTGCCTGCAGGATACTGCGGATATCATTTGTCGTGCTGCCCTTGCCATTCGTTCCGGCGATATGAATGCTTCGTAAACGATTCTGCGGATTTCCAAGTGATGCCATGTACTGCTTAAAATGGTCAAGTCCATAGCCTCGATTTTTTCTTTGTTCAATGATGGCAATCACATCCTCTGCTTTCTGAAATCTCATTCACTCAGCCTCCAGTCGATAGGAGTTCTTCCCATTTCCTCTAAATATCTGTTCACAGTGGAAAACGGCCGGCTGCCAAAAAAGCCTCTGGATGCGGATAACGGGGATGGATGTGCAGACATCAGGATGCGATGCTGTCTACCGGTAATCAGCTCTGCTTTTTTCTGTGCATGGCTCCCCCACAGTACGAAAACTATTCCCTTTTCCTGCTCATTCAAAGCTGAAATAACCGTATCCGTAAAGGTTTCCCAGCCCTTTTTCTTATGTGATGCCGCCTGTCCTTCCCGTACGCTCATAACCGTATTCATCAGAAAAACACCCTGCTTCGTCCAGTCTGTCAAGCATCCGTGAGACGGTGCATCAATATTCATATCACTCTTTAATTCCTTGTAAATATTCTTCAGGCTGCGTGGTATTTGTACGCCCTTTCGAACAGAAAAACAAAGTCCGTGCGCCTGATCTGGCTGATGATATGGATCCTGTCCGAGTATCACCACCTTCACTGCTTCAAAGGGGCAGCTTGTGAAGCAGGTGAATAAATCCTCCCTTGGAGGATAGATTGTCCTATGTGCATATTCCTCATCCAGAAACTGCATCAGCTTCCGGTAATATTCCTTTTGTTCTTCCTGCTGGAAGAGTTCCTTCCATTGCTTCATGTTTTATCACTTCCTCAAACGGTATAATCATATCATAATTAAAGGAGAGGTAACAGTACCATTCCTTTGATAAAATTCTGAAACGATATAAAAGCCGAAACTGTAAAAAAAGAAAACCATATCCTTTATAAAGCATGATTCTCTTAGAAAGATGTACACAGAATGATAAAAGGGATACCTTCAGATTGCCTCGATTCACAGATGAAGTTCACAAATCTTGAGGCACAGCATAAGGATAACCCGGACTACCCACTGGTTAGTCGAGCCATCTACTATTGCAGCAGGCTTCTATCAAAGCAGAAGAATGCACCAGATGGATTTCAGCATTCTGATTATGATAAGATTAAAAAAGTGTATTCTATTTGGATCTGTATCCAGCATGCTGGGCTAAAGGATGATGCGACCAATGTATACTCCTTTGTTGAAATCTTCAAAAAAGACTCTTCCATCGAATGAATAAGACACCATTCCTATGAGACAGAAAAGATTACACATGGCCGATATACCAATGCGATGTATACATCCATAAACAGGAACCGGAGAAACTGTATGTCTTGTACAATGACTGTTTATTTTCATATAAAAGAAAGTCTATGAATAGTTGTGGATTCAGCTTTTTTCCAAGCAATTCCCAACCGCCATGACTTTCCTTTTTAACAATTCTATTATTTTAAATCACTTCTTTTATCAATATCCCGTACCTCATCCACATCGCATGGCACAGCGATGACCTTTTCCCTGTATTTTTTCAAAATCTGTTTTCCACCCTGTTCATCCGCCAAGGCTAACAGCTCCTTGTAATATTTCCTGGGGAATATAGCAGGATTTCTTAAAATACCTTGACAGGTAACACAGATAATATGTTCTCCATCTGCCAGCTCCAGCAGCTTCTTAAATGTATGTAAGCGCAGATACGGCTGATCCGCAACACACAGCATTGCCTGATCAGCAGTACTTCTTTCAATTCCAAGTCGTATGGAAAACGATTGTCCTTTTCGGGCCTGCGTATTGAAAACCACAACTGCGTTATAGTCCCTTGCCAGCTTTTCAACTTCTTCATACTGTGTTACCACGATGAGAGAATGCGGGTTTAAAGTCGAAAGCTTTTGCAGTGTATGTGCAATCAGCGGCATCCCGTCCAGCTCATACAACAGCTTATTTCCCTGAAACCTGCGCGAATATCCGGAGGCTAACAGAATGAGGTCAGTCTTCATCCTTCTTTATTAAAACCTTTTCTGCTGTGATCGGCAATGTGCGAACCTGCACACCGCTTGCATGTGCTACAGCCGACGCAATTGCCGGTGCCGGTGTGTTGATAACAACCTCGCCGATGGATTTCGCCCCGAACGGACCATTATCCTCGTAGCTGCTTTCAAAATCAACCCGTATTGTACCGACATCCTGCCGTGACGGGATTTTATATTGCAGAAAGGAATTGTTGCGCATCCTGCCCTTACAGGAGTACGTGATATCCTCATAGAGCGCCATACCGATTCCCTGAGCAATACCACCCTCTGTCTGAATTCTGGCAAGATTGGGATTGATAACCGTCCCGCAGTCCACAACAGCCGCATAATCCACCAGCGTAATCTCACCCGTGAGCTTATCTACATCCACCTCTGCGATTCCTGCCATAAACGGAGGAGGAGAAGTCGGTGAACAGTGGGATGCACTAGCTATCAGACACGCACCCTTGCCGCCCGCAAAACAGCGGTTCGCAAACTCTGCCAGTGTGATTTCTTTGTCATCCTCCACTGCACGAAGCATACTTCCATCAAATGTGATATGCTCCTCTTCCACGTCCAGAAGGACTGCCGCCTCACGCAGAATCTGTTTCTTTAACTCCTCACACGTTTTCACAACTGCCATGCCGGTTACATAGGTCGTTGCGGAAGCATAGGAGCCGGTATCGTATGGAGATGCGTCTGTATCCACAGACTGTGTTATGATATTATCCACATCACAGTCCAGACATTCCGCAGCCATCTGCGCCAAAATCGTATCACATCCGGTACCCATATCCGTTGCGCCGATCGACAAGGTGTAAAATCCGTCATCCTGCAGCTTGATCACGGTTGATGCGATATCCACGTTGGCAATACCGCTTCCTTGCATGGACAAAGCTACACCTAGACCACGCACCTTATCTCCCATGTCACGGCACAGTGCCTTCTCCTTCCAACCAATCATATCCATAGCCTTCCTGAGACAGCGATCCAGTGCACAGCTGTTTAAATGCTCGCCATAATACTGCTTCATAACTTCATCTTCCTGCACCATATTCTTCAAACGCAGCTCACATGGATCAATATGCAGGGTATCCGCCAGTTCATTCACTGCAGATTCTACTGCAAACTGTCCCTGCGTAGCGCCATAGCCGCGGTATGCACCTGCTGTCATTGTATTTGTATAAACGACATCCGAAACAAAGCGGCTTGCCTTTACATGATTATAAATCGGAAGTGACTTATGTCCGCTTAAACCGACAGTCGTTGACCCATGCTCTCCATAGGCACCTGTATTGGACAGGGTGTACAAATCGATTGCACGGATTTCCCCATCCTTCATGGCACCGATTTTCACATGCATCTTCATTTCATGGCGGGAGTTGCTCGCCATAAAGGTTTCCTCTCTGGTATACACAAGCTTGCACGGCTTCTTCAGCTTCCATGTCACAAAGGCTGTAAAGATTTCGGTACAGCCTGTCTGCTTGGCGCCAAACCCTCCGCCGATTCGCGGCTTGATCACCTTGATCTGTGATTTTGGTAGCTCCAGCGCATTGGCAACCATGCGCCGGATATGGAAAGGCACCTGTGTGGAGCTGACCACATTCAAGCGGTCAAAGGTATCCATATAGGCATAGGAGCGAAAGGTTTCCATCATCGCCTGTGCATTGGCTTTTGTATGATACTCACGTTCCAAAACAACATCGCATTCCGCAAACGCCTGATCGACATCACCAACGATGCTTTCATCATGAGAGTGCAGATTGCGCAGCCGTTCATTCCCGATTTCACACAGCAGCTTATAGTCCTCTTCCGCATGAACGATAACCGGATGGTCGAGTGCCTTTGTGAAATCCAGCACAGCATCATATACTTCATACTCAACACGAATCAGCTTCATCGCCTGCAGCGCACTCGCTTCATTCTTTGCGACAATGATGGCAACCTCATCACCGACATACCGTACAACCTCATCCAGTATCAGACGATCATATGGGGACGGCTCGGGATAGGTCTGCCCTGCCAGCGTGAATCTTGATGCAGGAACATCCTTATAGGTAAATATGGCTTCGACACCGGGAATGCGTTTCGCAGCACCGGTATCGATGGATTTGATTCTCGCATGCGCATGCGGTGAGCGAAGCAGCTTGATGACAAGACAGTCCGCAGGAGCCAGATCATCCGTATACACCGGCTTCCCGCTAAGCAGAGCATAGGCATCCTTCTTTATAACGGGCTGATTGATGTACTTCATGCGGCTTCCCCTCCTTTCAACAGCCAGGCTCTGATGGCACGAAGCTGTCCCATATAGCCGGTACAGCGACAAAGATTCCCTGCCAGCCAGTGCTTGATTTCCTCATCTGTCCAAGTCCTGTTTTCCTTTTTCATGGCAAGCACCTGCATCATCATTCCCGGTGAACAGAATCCACATTGCTCCGCCCCCTCTTTTGCCATAAAATCCGC
>OLQS01001268.1_pt1 | contig 15005 bp, 9 predicted proteins | sample 1672291 | NCBI WGS metagenome assembly OLQS01 (sample SAMEA3136668, study PRJEB25190) | human gut metagenome | biome: human gut; feature: human-associated habitat; material: faeces | place: Austria | collected 2013
TTAAGACGAACAAAGGTTATCTGGATTTAGGGGGTGACTTTACCGTACAGATTGATGAAAAATCCCCTGTCATGAACGACCGGGGATCGCAAACCGTACCGGTTACGGTTCCATGTACCGGCAACAATGCTAAAATAACCGGTTTTGCTCACCGTCTCGACATGGGTATAAAGCCGATGAATGAAGATCAGGCATGTACGATATTGGACGGAGCATATAAACGTACCGGGAAGATAAATATTGTTTCCGCCGGTAAAAAAGAAGGTATTACCCTTAACATCGGCTTTGACAATTCGGAAGCCTACAGCGCATGGAAAGCAAAAAAATTAAATGCTATTACATTACCAGTGAAGGAGTATAACAGCGTTAATTCTCTTTGCGCACATTTGCAACAAGTTTTAGGAGGTTATCAGACTGATTATGCCGTATTTCAGATTATGACCGGTAACGATTCGAAAGATAATCAGTTTTACCCTAAATACTTGAACTATATCACACCTGTATCAGAAGGAAGTAAAGTTTATCGTTTACGTTACCAAGCAAGAACAGAAACTTTTTTGGTAAATGGTACTCCGACTGCCGTAACACTTCCGGAAGGTTACGGCGTAACGGCTTTTTTATATGTATGGCGTGTGCTGGAACTTGTTTTTTCCGAATTTGGATATACCATAACCGAAAATCCTTTTAAGACGAACAAGGAACTTTCTAACCTGGTAATATTGAATAATGCTGCCGACTGTTGTGTTAAAGGAAAACTTTCTTATGCCGATTTGATGCCGGATTGCACAGTAGAGGACTTTTTAAACGCCTTGCATGTGCGTTTCGGACTGGTTTATAATGTTTCTTCCGATACGAAAACAGCCACGTTAAGACTGATCCGGGATATTGTGGATGATGTTCCGGACATTGATTTGTCCCGTAGCCTGACGGACGAACCTTTAATAACTTACGAAACGGCCCGGCAAATGAAGTTATCGGCCAAGACTTCCTTTACCGGTGCGGCTCCCTCTGTTGAACGGTTTGAAGACTATTTAAAGGATCAGGAAGTGGCTAGACTGGCAAAAGTTGACATTAGTAAAAGGGTGATACATCTAAATTATGAGGAAACAACGGGGCGGTGGTTTAAATGGGATGAAGACAACAAGCGTCTTACTTATTCTTCATCGAGTTTTTTTTCCTGGGATCGGAAAACCGACAATATCGAAGATAACGAATTAACCAGCGACGACGAATGCGTTCCAATGGATTTTGCCCCGAATGATATTCTTTCCCCTCAATATCTGGCCGATTACGTACACCGTTATACGTATCTTAAAACATCCTCCAATAATGATGATGAAGATTCGGAAAAGGTGGAAACCCCGTTATCTTTCGTGTTTGCTTTTACATCCTCACAGAATAGTAAATATCCTTTCGGTTCCGTGTTGCCTTATACTTCCGAGGGTGAGGAAATCGTATTAAAAGACGGAAGTAAGCATACGATATCGCTTTTATTTCAATATAAAAACGGCCTGTTTATAAACTTCTGGAAAAAATATGATGCTATAATAAGACACTCTTTCAACCAGGTAGAAGCGAATGTCCTGTTACCGGTCCACCAGCTTATGGGTATGGATATATTGACACCTGTAGCCCTGCGGGGCCAGTATTTGCTTTTTGACGGATTTTCTTATTCACTTCCAGCGAATAAGAATGTACCTGTTGATCTGACATTGAGAACACTTCGGTTAATAGCCCCCTTAAATCTTGATGAAGAACATTATATTAAAGATTTCGGCAGTACTTTATATGTTTGGAAACTGGTTCGTAATACCCAGGCGGAAGTGCAGGAAAATAAAAAGCAGGAAATATTGGATGATTTTAGAAATTCGGGATATACCATTGTTGATGACCGTTTTTGGACCATAACGGACGGTTTTATAAATCCCGGTACGGATGATTATATAATAGAAAATCCGCCCACTTCTGAAAATGATACGTTAACACGGAATTATCAGTTCCAGTTAAGAGTGAATATAAATTATATCGATGATGATCCGGAAGCAACTACCGGAACTTATAATGAAACATTTACCCTTTCGTATATAGGGGAGTTCATCTCCGTTGTGTATTCCGGTTAATTCCGTCCTTTATTCTTCCTTTGATAAACCCAACTTTTGCACCATGGAAAAGCAGAATAACATAGTACTTGCCCCGTGCACCACCCAGGTAACGGAGCTTTATAATTTCTGGAAGGAGAACCATACGGGCCGGCTTACGGACTTTTATAAGTTTATGGTAAATCCTTCGGCTGCCAGGGACCGCTTTATATCCTCTCTGGAGATGCAACATGAGTTAACAGGCAGTTTTATCGTAACCAAAATAGCAATACAATGAGTGCCAGCGACGAAGCTTTAAAGGTGAACATATATCCTACGGGAAATGCTTTTACGCGTAATCCTATTTTTTTGTCTGTATCATCCAGTTCTATGGCAACATACAGCATCAGAATGAATAATGAGGAAGTTTTCAAAGGAAACGGAATCGGGGAATTTCGTGTTAATATAGCCGAGATTGTCGAAACTGGAATAACAGACGCACGGATTTTATCGGATAATACGGAGCATCTACTTGCCGTTTCCGGTTTGTCGGCCGAAGTAACTATACATGTGGTAAATGAGGGAGAAGAAGAGGATAACCTGTCTTTTACAGCCTGGAAAGGGGGGATTTCCAAGAAGGAGTTTAGACGTCTTCGAAATATGGGGACTGATATATTTTCTTTGAAGTTCCTGAATGAATCTTGTAATTTCTTCTTTACCACCCGGAGTAACGACTGGCGTATAACGATGCGCGAGACGGAACTTTACCCGCTTTGTTTCATTTATCCGGGACACGAACTGAAAATAACGGAACTTCTTACCGGTCAAAGCCTTGCAGTACCAGGCACGACGGGGAGTTTATATGCCTTGAACCTGGAAGCCGTAAGACTTAAATTCTTTACCGATTACGGGGTACTGGCCAACCTTTTTGACGTGTATAGCGGTGATACGTTCGCTCTCCGGATCGGGATCGAGCAAAGCCCGACGGTTCGCGAGCATTACCGGCTCCGGTTCCTGAACAGTTACGGGACTTACGAAGTGTTTTCTCTGGAAGGCGAGGCGAGCGTAACTCCCGGCATGGATGAAGACGAAGACGCTGTTTTCCGGCGTTACGATGAAATTACCGATGATTATTATTCGGATCGCATACGTACGGAGATACAGGAAGCCGTAACGATTAAGACGGGATTCAAACGCCCGCAAGAAATACGCTTTCTTCTTGATCTGCTTTCCTCTGATAATGTCTACCTGTCTGGTTACGGTCAGGAAGAGATCAAGGTAATTCCTTCGGCGGAAGAGTTTTCTTATCGTGTCCGCCCTGACGCGCCGCAGAACGTGACGTTAAAGCTCACGTTTGCCGAGAAGGAGTCCAACTGGACCGGAGAAATTACGGAAAGCGGCTACCGGAAACCGGGCGTTCATTCCAAAGAGTTCAGCAAACAATTTAATTAATGTATCTATATGGCAACACAGGAGTATATCGATGATCTTATTATAATCATTGAAACCGCGGAAGACGCGGGAAGCGTTACCAACCAAATGGTGGCGGCGGTTCTTGACTTTTTAAACGTAAACCTGAAAAAGGTTTCCCAGGGTGAGGAAGTCCTGGAAGAGGAAGCCGCACGCATTGCCGCCGATGCTGCATTACAGAAGGCTATAGACGCCGTATCTTTACGTATCGACCGGCTTGTCGGTAATAATGCCTCCCAGGCAATCGACAACTTTAACGAAATTCTTAATTTTCTGAACGGGCTTAAAGATAGTGATTCGCTTGCCGCATTGCTGGCTGATATTAACGCCCGTATTGGCAGCGAAGACGGTTCACAGAGCGAAGACGGTTCTCTTTGGGGAAAGCTGAAAAGTTTATCCCAGGATATTTCCAGTTGTTCCGAGGACATAAGCACGTTGCAGGTAGACCGTGACAAAATAAAACAGGAGTTGCAGCAGACGGCCGGACTCCAGGTTTCAACCTTTACCAACGTGAACAACTTTTTGAACGCCGGTACCGTCTATAGTGACCTGTCGGGAGTGTTTACAGCATTGAAAACGGCGGATAAGATTAACAATGTCCGGAAAAACGGCGTGATCCTTTCGTTCCTTACTGCCGACGGCTGGGTGACGAAGCAATTTAGAGGTAATCCGGACACGGATTTTGAAAATGTCGAAAAGTGGGAGGATTTCGGCAGCGGCGGTTCGGCCGGCGGGAATACTTATAACGTAACCGGTAACATGCCACTAACGGAAGGTTTCTATACTCTTGCTTCCGCCATTGCCGCGGTACCGGACAAGTGGCGCGACCGGGGGCGTGTTATCACCTTTGAAACATCGCTCGGTAAATGGGAGACGTGGCAATTTGCCGGAACCGATCCGGCTGTCTGGGATCAGGAGGCGAGCTGGGAAGAGTTCGGCGGCAAAGGAACGGTAAAGAGTGTAACGGTAAACGGCGAGAAGCAGACGCCGGACGCGGCCGGTAATGTGAATGTAAACGTGGATGTCCTGGAAGTGGACGAGACTTTGTCCGCCGATTCCACCAATCCAGTAGAAAACAAGGTAGTAACCGCCCGTTTTAACGAGGTGGACGCTTCCACGCTGTTTAACGTAAATGCGGAGGTAAGCGAGGATGAAACATCCGTCCGTCTGTCATTCCAGAATAAAAGCGGTGCGGAAATTACCGCCGTGGATATCCCGGCCGGTTCCGGTGGAGGTTCCGGTGAAACGGTGGCTACAAAAATTGTCTTGAATGCGGCTGTAGATAATGCGATCATCAAGGAAGGCGGAAACGCCCGTCTTACTTATACGTACGATCACCAATACACCACGGGGGACGAAAAGGGGGAATCCACCGGGCAAAAGGCGGATATCACCGTTACGATCAGGCGTGGAACGACTACCATGTATTCCCAGACGGTCAGCGATGTTTCCAAAGGCAGTTACGAACTGGACCTTTCAAGTTACTTGCTTGTTGGGAATACCGATATTTACGTAGTGGCAACCACAACCGATCCGACTACCGGCAAGAAACAGACCCGGCAGGCGTTTACATCCGTGAAGGTTGTCAGCCTTTCCCTTACCAGCTCTTACAATCTGGCGGGGGCCATAGCCGCAGGCGGTTACACCCTGGCCGACACGATTAATATCCCTTATGCCGTCAGCGGTTCCGGAACAAAGGTCGTCACGCTTTATCTGAACGGCCAGCAACAGAACGCGCACACCATTACAAGATCGGGAACGACAAACGGCAGTTTCAGTTTGTCCCCTTCTTCGCTTGTAACCGGTCGGAATACCGTTCAAATGGTTGCCGAAATGGAGGCTTCCGCCGATCTTGTGTTAAAATCCGAAAGTATCTACATTGATATCCTGAAATCCGGAGGATCGGCACCGTTCATCGGCACGATGATAAGTTTTCCGGACGGTCGTATTTTTACGGAGGATCATCTTGTTCCGCGCCTGGAAGCGGGGCAGTACGAACAGGTAAAATTTGACTTTGTGGCTTATGATCCCGCCGCGACGCCGGCCAAAGTGGACGTTTACCGGGACGGGGTGAAAACGCAGTCTGTCAGTGTGGCGCGTACTACGCAAACATATACCAACCGTTTTACCCAGCAGGGTGAAATCAATATGAAATTTAAGACGGGAGCCACGGAATACCCGTTTTATATCGACGTGACGGAAAGCGGGATCGACTTGCAGGAAACTACCGCCGGGCTTGTACTGAAACTTTCAGCAGCCGGGCGGAGTAACAGTGAATCCGATCCGGGAGCCTGGGATTATGGCGACATACATACAACGTTTGCAGGTTTCGACTGGAACAGCAACGGCTGGACGGGTGACGCCCTGAAACTTACGGGAGGCGCGAAGATTGAAATCGGGTACCGGCCGTTCTCCACAGATGCGACCACTACCGGGGCTACCTATGAAATGGAAATTCTTTGTTCGTCGGTAACGGACCGGCAGGGAGTGATACTGGACTGTATGGCCGGCGATATCGGTTTACAAATGACAACGGAGCAGGCCCTTATGCGTGTTTCTGGCGGTACGGAAGTAAGTACAAAGTTTGCAAGTGATATGAACCTGAAAATAGCCTTTATTGTCGGGTCCAAGGCTGGCAAACGGTTGCTGGAACTTTATGTAAACGGAATCCGTTGCGGGGCTGTACAGTATGGGGCTACCGAAGGACTACTGCAGGCGGAACCGGTGAACATCCGTTTGTTCAGTGATACGGCGGATGTGGAGATCAGGAATTTCCGTATTTATAACCGTGCGCTTACGGATGATGAAGAATTAAATAATTACATGGTAGACCGTACTACGTCGGACGAAATGGTCCTGTTATTTGAAAAAAACGATGTTACGGGGGACAACGGTACGGATATCGACATAGACAAGTTACGCGCCCAGGGAAAGGCGGTTATGCGAATTGTCGGCGATGTGAACCTTGTCAACGCCACCAATAACAAGAAATTCGAGGTACCGGTCGATATCTATTTTTATAGCCCGTACGGTAAGGAGTATGATTTTGTAGCAAGGAATGTCGGTCTAAGAATACAGGGTACATCATCCACCACTTATCCGCGTAAGAATTACCGTCTTTATTTCTTGCGCCTGGAAAAATACGGTACCACGCTGGAAGTTAACGGCGTGGATGTGCCGTCTCTTGAATACAGTTTCAAACCGGGAGCACGGCCGATCAGTATATTCTGTTTGAAAGCGGACTTTTCCGATTCTTCCGGTACACATAATACCGGTGCGGTGCGTATTGTGAACGACGTTTGGAAGAAGTGCGGGTGGCTGACACCGCCGCAGGCTGCATATAAGGGGGAATATGACGTGCGTATAGGCGTAGACGGTTTCCCTATGGACCTGTTTTATGACAACGACGGCACCGGTGCGAATACTTATCTGGGAAAATACAATTTCAATAATGAGAAGTCGGAAAGTGCGATTATTTACGGTTTTGAAGGAATTGAAGGATTCAACGACGAAGCGGCCCTGAACGGGCAGCGTAACAAATGTATCTGTCTGGAGTTCTTGAATAACTCCGAGGCCCTTTGTCTGTTCGGGACTACCGATATGTCTTCTTTTGATGATGCGCTGGAATTTCGTTTCAAGGCAGATACTACCTGGGCGGATGCACACGAGGACGACAAGGCGGCAGTTACAAGGCTTTGGAACTGGATCAATTCATGTAAAGGTAATTCTGCTAAGTTTCTGGCGGAATATAACCAGTATTTCGGTAATGACAGCCCGTTTGCATGGTATCTGATTACCGATTACTTTATGGCCGTGGATAACCGGGCAAAAAATATGATGCTGGCAACTTGGGACTCTCTGATCTGGTATTTCCTTCCTTACGATATGGACACTTTGTTCGGTGTGCGTAATGATTCGGTACTGAAATACGAATATACCATTACCCACGAAAGTTTTGACAACAGTATAGGTTCTTATTCGTTTGCCGGCCATGATTCCGTTTTATGGGAACTGGTACGCAGTTGTCCGGACAAATTGCGTGAAGTAGCGGAAACCTTGCGTAGCAATATGAGCCTTGAATATGTTCTGCAAGTATTTAACGAGGAGCAAATGGGTAACTGGTGCGAGCGGATTTATAACAAGGATTCGGAATATAAATATATCCTTCCGCTTACCGAAGGGGTGACAACCAGCAGCGGAACCAGTTATTATAATTATCTGTATGCCTTGCAGGGCAGCCGTTACGCACACCGTACTTATACCATTCAGAACCGTTTTGCCCTTCTGGACAGTCAGTACGTGGCCGGTACTTACCGCCGTGACAGCTTCGCGGCTTATTTCGGGTATAAGTTCGGCAGTGATAACCGGAAAATTCGGATTACGGCCTCCGAACGGTATTATTACGGGTACGGGTACACGTCCGGAACACCGCACCAAAGCGCGGTACTTGCAGAAATGGCCGGTAGTGTGGTGGAACTGACAATGGACACGGATTTGATTGTAAACGATCCGCAATATTTCTACGGTGCAAGCCGTATTCGCGGGCTTGATCTGACGGATGTAAGCCACGCCATTGTCGGCACGTTGAACCTGAACAACTGCACGGCCTTGCGTGATCTGAATGTTAGTTGTGAGGCCGGACAGACGACATTTAACGCCCTTCTGGTGGGTAATTGCCGTAATCTTCGAAAACTCGACATATCCGGACTTAAATCTTCTTCCTTTACCGGTATGGACCTTTCAAGTAATACCAAACTTGAAACCTTCCTGGCCGGTGATACATCCCTTACCGGTGTGACATTTGCCGGCGGTGCGCCTCTGGCCGTTTGCGTCCTTCCCGGAACTTTGCAGACGCTCGAACTCCGGTACCTGAACAAACTAACCAATGCAGGGCTGCAGCTGGAAGGTACGGCAAATATCACGCGCCTTGTGATTGATAACTGTAGCCTGATCGACTGGAACACGTTATTACAGCAATGCAGTGCGACCAGCTATCTACGAATTACCGGTATAGATATGGACGGGAACGGTAATTTGCTTCGCAGGCTTATGACAATGGGCGGCGTTGATGAAGACGGGGGAAACGTGCAGACGTGCCGCCTGGTAGGTACGTACCGGCTCACCCAGTCCATGTCGGATGAAGAGTACGCCGCCACCTGTGCACATTTCCCGGAACTGAATATCATTCAGCCGCAGTTTGTCGGTATAAAAATAGATCAGACGGTAGGAGACGGGGAAAAGATTACGAATCTGGATAACTCTACCGGATATGACTATAATACTGAATTTACCCCGTCTTCCCATATATTGGAAGTGTTGTCGAAAAGACGTTGTATTCTGGCTAAAAAGACGGCGGAGGGTGAAATGACCTGTTACCCGCTTCATGATGAGAACCGAAATAAATACGCGGATAGTGACAGCGTGGAGAACGCCACGGATGCAGTATTAACCGGATCGGAAGGTGAAGTTTACATATATGAGCCTCATTACTGGTACAAGGGAGTAACGGACGTGCTGAATCAGTGCCTTTACGGTTTTATTTCAAGTAATGAGGATGCGCCGGCAGCAGCAGGGTACACCAGTATAAGATTTACCCGCGAGGAACTGGATGTGACGGAAGGGATCGGGATTCGTAAGAATACGGATTACACAACCATTGAAGAGGCGAAGAATGAATACGAATCCGGATCGTTCGCCCTGGTGGACGTCCGGGATTACAAGCAGGTTCGTTTTCCCGGTTTTGCTTCTACTCTTTACGGTGCTGTATTTATAGATGATGCCGGGAAAATAGTAAGTCGGATCAGCGTTTCAAATGCGAACGGTTTTATCAATGGTATGTATCTGTTTTGTGCCGTTCCTGTAGGGGCTACGAAACTGGCCTTTACTTTCCTTAATTCGGCGGCCTTCGATTTCGTTTTACTCACAACATCGGAAAGTGTGGAAGCGATCGAGCCGGACTGGGTAGAGCATACGGAATGCCTGGGCGGTGTTTATGAAGCCTATCTGATTGATGATGTGCTGCGTTCTGTCAGTGGTGTTTCAAGTGTAGGAACTATTTCACAGAGCCAGGCAGTCAAATACGCCCAGAACAGGGGCAAAGGTTTCCAGCTGTTCGACTGGGAGATGCACAAGGATGTGGGTAATCTGCATTTCTTTAAATACGGTAATACCGATTCGCAGGGAGTTTGCGGATATGGAACAAACAATTACCAGAAAGTGACAGGCCTTACAAATGCGCTGGGGATGCGTGATACGGTTTCTTATTATAAGGAAAAGGGCGGTTCCAATCCACAGGCGGAAGGTGCTTACCGGGACGGTGTAAATTATCAGTCCGTCAATGTGCTGGGATATGAGAATTTCCAGGGAAACAAGGCGGAATGGTTGCAGTATGTCACAGTAAACAAGACGGCGGCGGACGGAAGGTGGTTTATTACCATGCCGGACGGAACGGAACGCGTTGTACAGGGAATTACTGTTTATAATGCGGATATTTATCCTACCCACATGGTTTGGGGCCGGTATATGGATTTGATTGCGGCCAAGGAAGGCGGTTCCACTTCCTCTCATTGGTTCGACAGGTTCTATGTGGGTACCGGGCTTTCTCGTGTGGTGTATCGGTCGTACAACTACGCGAGCGCGTTGGGCGGTGTTTCGTGTGCGAGCGCGAGTTTCGATTCATCGAGCACGAGTGCGGACATCGGCGTTCGGCTTGCCTTCAGGGGCATCATACGCTGGGCGGGTAGCGTCGCGGCCTTTAAAGCCATAAATCAGGCAGATTAAGATAAAAAATAGCAACGTAAAACGTTGTGCGGGTAGCGCAGGCGTCCGGAAGTAAGACGGGTGCCGGTGCTTCCTGAAAGTACAAAGGCGGATTTCCTCATATACACTCGTGTGGTGTATCGGTCGAACAACAACGCGAACGCGTTAGGCGGTGTTTCGTATGCGAACGCGAATAACGATTCATCGAACACGAATGCGAACATCGGCGTTCGGCTTGCAAACAATTAGGATAAAGAAAAAGCGCATAAGCCTTAAAGATTGGCGTACAACAGTGGGGACGTGTCCCCGGCGTGGAGCCAAGAGGAATGAGCCTCGCCAACAGCAGCCGTTTACGGCTGGAAAGGGGAAAAATAAAGCGCAGGGCAATGGGGTTTGGTAGGAATTTTTTTCGAAGAAGCCCGGCCCGGGGAATTGAAGGCTAATTTAATTATCATGTGGAGAGAAGATAATATTATAGAAGAGATTGTCGAGGACTCCAATATAGAGGACGCCATAAAAACGGTATTGCGCAAAAGAAGACGAAAGCGCAGCTTTGCCGGGCGTAGAATACTGGCGGATGTCCCGAAGGCAGTAGAGAGGATCAGGCAGCGGATCAGGAGTGGGCGGTTCAAGCTCGGAGGATATCGGGAAATGACCGTAGACGACGGGCCGAAGGTAAGGACCGTACAATCGGTTTCCCTGGAGGACAGGATCGTTCTTAACGCTGTTATGAATGTGGTGGACCGGCATTTGAAAGTACGTTTTATCCGGACTACTTCCGCATCCATTAAAAACAGGGGAACGCATGACCTTTTACAGTATATCGTTAAAGATATAAAGGATGATCCCGAAGGAACCCTGTTCGGGTACCAGTTCGATATAACGAAATTCTATGAAAGCGTAGACCAGGACATTTTGCTGGATGCAGTGAAAAAGATGTTCAAGGATAAAATATTAATCGGAATCCTGGAAGAGTGCATCCGCATGATGCCTAAAGGCGTAAGTATCGGGCTAAGATCATCACAGGGGCTTTGTAATTTGCTTCTATCCATTTACCTGGATCACCGGTTAAAGGATCAGGAGGCAGTAGCACACTATTACCGGTATTGTGACGACGGTCTGGTGCTTTCCGGTAGTAAGAAATACCTTTGGAAGGTTAGGGATATCATTCATGAACAGACCCGGAAAGCCCGCCTGGAGATTAAAAGCAATGATACCGTTTTCCCGATCACCGAAGGTATCGACTTTCTGGGATATGTAACCCGCCCGGATCATGTACGGTTAAGGAAGCGTAACAAACAGAAGTTCGCCCGCAAGATGCACAAGATTAAAAGCAAGAAACGCAGGCAGGAGTTAACCGCCTCATTTTACGGGCTTACAAAACATGCCGATTGCAAGAACTTATTTTATAAACTAACAGGAAAGAAAATGAAAAAATTAAAAGATCTGGGCTACAAGTACAAGCCTAAAGACGGACGGAAACGATTTACCGGGGCAAGGATCAAGTCGCCCGAACTGATGAACAAGGATGTGATCGTACTTGATTATGAAAAGGACGTTCCGACGAAAAACGGAAACCGGACTGTTATAAAGCTGGAACTCGACGGCAAGGAGAGAAAGTATTTTACCAGCCTGGAGGAAACCCTTTTCATTTGTGAATCAGCGGCAAGAGACGGAGAACTGCCTTTTGAAGCACATTGCGAAGGTGAAGTAAGTGAAAAAGGATTGATAATTATACATTTTACTTGAAATGATACGGATTTATGCAGACAGCAAGGCGGAACCGGTAAGATGCACCAACCGCCGCCGGGGAATCTGGCGTATTACGTGGGATTACCAGGAAACAGAGACACCCGAAGGAGTGCAACGTAGTTACATGGAAGAGACGTTCGATCATCTACCCGCACTGGCAGAAATCAAGGCGGTTATTAATGAATGGTATAACCGGAAGATAACCGACACGATCGAAAGCGGGTACGTATGGAACGGCCTGAAAGTCTGGCTTTCCATGGAGAACCAGATGAATTATAAGACGGCGTACGATCTTGCCTTGCAGACAGGCGGGGAAAACCTTCCTGTTACTTTCAAGCTCGGGGAAGAAGACAACCCGACGTTTTACGAGTTTGCAAGTATGCAGCAACTACAAGAGTTTTACACCGGTGCCGTGAAACATATACAGGAGACACAAAAGGAAGGCTGGGCACTTAAAAAGGCGATAGACTGGAGCGTTTATACGTTGGAGTAGAAAAGCGAAGGGGGAAGCGGGAAACACGTTTCCCCTTCACTCTTTTAGTTATAACATATCATCAAAGGCGTGTATTCCCGCTTCGCGTTCATCTTCCAGAGCATGTGCGTAAACCATTGTCATAGTTATAGAACTATGTCCCAAAAGGTGGGATAGCGTTACGATATCATGTGTTTTCTTATAATACAAGGTAGCGAATGTATGCCGCCCGGTCTTTGAACTGATATCCTTTGTTATTCCTACTTTACCGGCTATTGTTTTCAATACCCGGTTTATATCCTGATCCGTGGGAAGGTTCATAAACAAGTTACCTTTTGTACGTCCGGCCCGGTAATATTCATAAATATAACGTGCCGGGTCCGATAAGGGTACAGTTACCGGTATTTTGGTCTTACCTCGTGTGTAGTGTAGTTCATTCCCTATGAACTGGTTTATCTGCAATGCTTTTGCATCGCCTATATGCAAAGAAGTAAAACAAAGAAACAGAAAAAAACGGAGTACGTTCTGGGTACATTCTTCCAGGCGGCCGGACCGGTACAAGGCGGTCAGACGGAGGAGTTCTTCTTCCGTCAGGTATATAACTTCACTTTTGGGGCGACGTATCTTTATGGCCGCGAACGGGTCCTGGTCCATATAACCGCCGCGTATGGCGGCACCTACATATATTTTGATAGTAGCCATGTTACGCCATGCCGTAGAATCCATGTTACCTATTTTGCGAAGATATGCAAAGAAAGACAGGAGAAATTCATGGGTAATCTCTGAAAATACAAGGCCGGGGGCGAATGTTTCCAGTTTCTTGATGATAGAAACGTGATGTTTCCAGGTACCGAAAGAAATTGTTTTGCTAATTTGTTTGAGGTAAACCCGTGCAAAATCAAAGAAAGTACCAAAATCCGAAGGATTGTTGTACTGGCGGAAGAAACTTTCTTTTGTCAGCGTCTCATTTTTAAGACGGGCACGAACAAATATGTCGCTTACACGTGACCGGATGTTTGAGATGATTAAATTTTTGTCTTTACTCTCTTTGTCCCGGCCTTTTATCACTTCGTTTTGCTCGTCCCATTCTTTGGACGTGACACTTAACCTTACCGCGATCCTTATTTTCTCGCGGTTGATATAAAATTCCACATACAGGGGGAGCCGGTCGGTTTTGCCTTTTTTGCCTTGTCTTACAACTCTTATTGCCGTCATTTTTATATGCCTATTTTATGCCTGTAGAGGGGATATGCCTACAAATATGCCTACACAGGCAAGTTATTAAAAGTTAAACGGGGCGAAAGTAAAACGTTTAATATCAGCTATTTAAAAGAAAAATCCGATAACATTTAACTGTTACCGGATGTTAATAGTGATTCCGTTGCGATTCGAACGCAAGACCCACGCCTTAGAAGGGCTACAAGTACAATCACTTTTTATAACTGATTTACAAGCAATTATCACGCATGTCAAAAAAAACGCCGACAAACCCTTTGACAAACCCTAGATTGTCATTGGCTATCGCATTGCGATTAATATTTTAATTCACGACAAAATTAAAGAGGAAAAAGACAATATGAACGCCTTCCCCCTCTTTAATTACAGTTATTTAACCAAGCAAGAAATGTTTTCGTTGTTTTCTAACTAATACTTCTCAAAATTCGGGATTTGCAAATAGAATGAATTTCGAGACATGGGTAGCCAACGTTTCTGTTCCTCATTACATGTATTCCAATTGCCTTCGCCAAATTCATTATTTAACGCTTCCACGATTTTATAAGCTATATCTCTTACAAAATTTACATTTATCATTTTTTTATTTAAAATAATGATCGTAGGAGTATAAAGCGAAATTTTATACTCTCCACCGTCTTCAATTGACCAACTGCCTTGTGCGACTGTTATATGCGCATTGGTTTCGTTTTTATACTCTTGCACTATACTTAAATAGGTATTGAAATAATTGGTCAGCAAGTCTGACTTATAGACTTTAAGTCCTGTTGCTTTTTCTAAAAGCTTCCTAAGTCTATAAGCATCATTTACTATAGGGCTCATTTTCATATCAATATCAACGCTTCCTTTATTCCGTCTTCAAGTGCTTCTTCGTAGGTATTATAATGGACAATAGGTCTGTCAGCTAATCCCACTAAATCATGATTCGGAATAGTTAGTATATCATATATCCAATAATCTCCATACATATATGACATTTCGATATGCAGGTTCTTGGTTTCACGAAGCCACTTCTGGGCGAGAGATTGTGTAGGGGCGGGGAGTTTTAATACATTTGTGTTTATATAGGAATTGCAATTAAATAAACCATCTTTTGTATAAAAAGCCATACAATCTTCCCTAAATCCTTTCTCTTTCAGCAGCTTCGCTGTTTCTAGTGTTACAAATTCTTCGGTCATGGTTATTCTTCTATTATTATACATCCAAACAATACCCCTAAATATTTCATTCCAAGTTTAGAA
>OLQS01001284.1_pt1 | contig 14838 bp, 8 predicted proteins | sample 1672291 | NCBI WGS metagenome assembly OLQS01 (sample SAMEA3136668, study PRJEB25190) | human gut metagenome | biome: human gut; feature: human-associated habitat; material: faeces | place: Austria | collected 2013
AAATATTACATTCCCTTTTTAATTTCCTTTTATCGCAAAAAAATGGTAATACAAAAATTGCATCTTTATTAGAAGTACCCAAGTTTAAATTTTCCCATGTTGCCGCATCAGCAACATAAACACATTTATCTAAAAATCTTTTTGCTTCGTCATTTGTGCTTTCCAATAATCCAGATACTAATACTAATAAGCTTTCTTTTGAAGATTCACCATATAAGACAGCTTTCTTGTCATAATTGCCCTTAAATATTTCAATGATTTGTTCAGTAATATCTTCTCTCCCACATAAAAAAAATTCTGTAGTAAGATTAGGAGTTGTCATTTTACATAACCTTTTAAAAAATATATCTAAAGGTTCCAATCCCTGGATATTCTTTCCCATTAATTCAGCAAACCACACAGAAACCTCTAAATTTTCTTCCAACCATAAAGCTAAGTATTGTGCATCCATTATTCTTACAGATTTCCAAATTTTCTCATCAGATTTCTCAAGAATTAATTCTCCCATACCCTTTTTATGATTCCATATCCTTGATGTAACAAAATAAAAAGATTTTTTATTTTTGTTTTTTATATCATTATCTTTTGCACGTTTTTCATAATCACTATTAAATTTCCCTAATATGTCTTCATTAGTCCCAAATTCCCATACGGAAACACCAGCAGGAAAATGTTTAGTTTCCCTATTAGTATTCAAATATCCATCTAAACCAGCATATAATATAGCATTGCCATAAGGGAAGTGAAATCCATCCAGTGTTTCTATAGACGAATATATCAACCTACCAACCAATTCTGGTAATATTTCTTGAGCCCTTCTAGGTTGTTTTTGTGTCCAGTCATTTATTTCAGCTGCGGTTATCCATTGCATAATAACTCAACTCCTTATAAAAACAGTTCTTTTAACATCTCTATCCTCATTTTAACATACGTTATAATATTTGCAATGAAACTAAATTAAGCATATAAGCATATAAGCATATTAGTAATATTTTATGAAGAAATTTATAAATATCACCTTAGTATTTATCATTGCTCTGTCTATTTCGCTGGCAGTATACGCGGCAACTTATGTCGATAACCGCAACAGCTGAAAATTCCATTATCAGGGCTACAAATGGAAAAGCAACCTCATTTATTTTTCCAACCGTCAACAAGCTATTGATAGAAGCATGGCTCTCTGCAAGCTTTGTCATCCTTAAACTTTCTTCTAAATCAATCACCATAATAAACACAAAAACCGCCTACCTAAGCAGGCGGTTTTGCTTTTACTTGACAAATGCGATATAATATAGAAAAAGAGATAGCAAATGTTTGGTAGCGTTGGCTCATCTCGTAACATTGTGTATTTGAAGATGGGCCCGCATACTATGTTGGGCTCATTTTCTTGCTATTTAAGGGCAAGAAAAATGGTAGCGACGAGGATACCAAACGCTATCATTAATGACAATGCTTGATATATGCTCATAGTCCCACCACCAATCCGTTACGGGACTGATAAGCCAACTCATTTACTATCTCCTGATTTAGTATAGCACTTTGCAATCATGTTTACAAACCAAAGCTTATTATTTTATTTATATATTATATATTTTGCCATTTTTATAAATGTACTAAATGCCCAAACAAACCCCCCGCACGAAATGTGCGGGGTTTCTTATTTTACATTATGCAGCTGCCACATACGGCACGCCGGGTATCACTGCTCAGGCCGCTGTTCTTGCTCTTTTATACTCTGCCATGCTCTTTTTATTTTCTGCAGTGACATTGGTTTTGTAATATAGCCATCCATGCCTGCTCCATAAGCTTTACTTACATATTCAGTAAAGGCATTTGCCAACACGGCAATGCTAAGCAGATTTTTATTTTTCTTCTATGCCCTTCAGCATTTTTATGACCCGCACAACTTCGTCGATCGTGATCTCGCTGTGCTTTTTTTCGTCGGTTTTTTCTGCGCCTCTGACCAGATAATCCAAGCTTACCTGCAGGATATCACAGACCCGGCACAGCATCTGCAAAGTGATCCCGCTGCGGCCATGCTCGATATTACTCAGGTGTGTCTGCGAAATACCCAGTTTAGAGGCGCATTCAGTCTGTGAAACCGCCAGCTTCAGCCGCATGATCCTGATCCTGGTGCCGATCTCTTTATAATCGATGCTGTTATCAAATGCTTTTCTGCCCATCTGCTATTCAGCTTTCGCTGTATCTTCAGCCAAAATCTGTTCTACACGATAGGAAACGGTTTTCTGTCTGGCGGCTGCGGCCTGGGCAGCCAGCTCCTGCTCGCGTTGTTTGTCTTCTATCACTTTACGGGCTTTTGATTCCGAGCTTCTGCCAAAGCGGAAGGTAGCGCCGACATTAGCTGCCTTCTCACTGCCGCTGATCGAAAAACCCACGCTCAAAAGTACGTCTTTATTAGGGTTGTGGAACAGACCTGCCGCAATAGCGCTTTCACCGCTGTAAGTACCTGCCGCCATCGAGAATTGAGTCGGGGCATCCGGGTCATATTCCAGCGGATGCAGGCCGGCCATAGCGACTGCCAAAGCTCCGACTTTATCAATGCGTCCGTCCAGCTCGTCGATGCGGTTGCTTAAGCCGTCGATCCGCCCGTCTAAACGCTGTACTTCCTGGATGCGTTCTGTCCGTTCGGTAGTGATTGCCTGCGTATTTTTTTCAATATTTTCTTTATTGGTCGCGATGCCTTGTTTATTAGTTTCAATATCCGCTGTGTTTTGTTCTATCGCCGTAGAATTTTCCGAAATCTTTTGACCCTGCTCACTTAAAGTCTTATCTTGTTCAGTATTTTTTTCTTGGGCCTGTTTGGCCTCTAAGTATGCTTCAGTCGCCTTTGATTGTGCGTCAGCAGCTTCCCTCTCTGCTGCCTCTGCAGTCTCTTTTGCAGTTTCCGCATCCCTATTTACTGCTTCCAAATCTTTTTGTGTTGCTAAGGCGCCGGCAGCTTTTATAGCATCTTTATCCGCTTTAACATCCGCATCATTCATGACATCTAAACCTGCATGTATTTCCAAACCAGTACCAATCGCAGCCGCATAGCCTTTTAAACAAAAGTCCCCCCCATATGTACTCCGCCCATTATCAGGCTCAAAACGACCGCCTTTACTAAAACCTTATTCATCCTTTTCATATTCTTTTACCCCCTTGAGATTTATTTAGCATCTTTCTAAAACATGCTAAATTTCACCGTATTTATTCAACATCCAGTAAAAAAATCCTGCTCTCTTTTTGCATATTTAAGCAATTACAAGGGACGAATTAGCCATTTTATGTATATTGATATCATATTTTATAATATTAATTCATTTTATTTCTTCATCTGCCAGCATTTCTATTTTTTATGTTTATTTCTTATTTATATTATTTTCGATTATTTGCTTTTATTTCCTAACTTGAGAAATCAGAAAAAATTTTTATACATTTTACTTTTTTAAATGCCAACTCAACAGCAAACAGTATTCTTATTACAAATATAACAACTTTCAGCACACTCTGGCCGCCGTACCCGAACCGCAGCTGTCAAATAAAAATAAGACCGGAAAATCCGGTCTTATTTTACTGTCCGCTTCTTGCTCAAAACACAGTATATTTTATTTCTTTTTCAATAACAGTGCCTGTTTCAGGGTTGAATTTCATTTCGCCCCGTACCTCCGGCGTGTAAAAATCTGCTTCATATTCATAAAGCCCGTCACCGCGGTCTAATTCTACTTTAGTAAAAACAGCATTCGGGAATTCCTTCCGGACCAGATTTTGCACATCATTTACTGAAAGGACGATTTTAGGGCTGCCTAAAGCGGTCTGCGCTTCCATTTTAAACTCTCTTACCTTGCCGCCGTTTCTTAAAACCTCGATTTCATAGGCGGTATTGGTTTTATTATCATAGAATTTAACGTCATAATGAGGCACGAATTCAAAGCTTTCGTCCTTAGTCACCAGATGTGTGCTGCCTGCCGGTACCCATTGAGCAGCAATACTGCGCGCCTGTTCCGCATTGATGAGTTCGGCAGCTAAAGCTGTAACTGTGATCGCCAAGGTGCAGAGAGCTGCTGCCAGCATAGCTATAGATTTTCTTTTCATATCCTTTACCTCCTTAACGGCCGTTACGTCGCCGGCCTTTGCTTTGTCTTTATTTTATAACGCCAAGATTAAAACCAGATTAAAAGCCGCATTACCTGTCAAGGCCTGCTGCGGCTGCCTTTTGAACCTAAAACATATAAACAGCTCCACTCTGTTCAAAAGATGATTTCCAGTAAATTTTTTTGAAATTTTAAAGCTGTTTCATTGTTTTTTGTTGACTGCTTTTATGCAGATCATCAGCCGTGCTGTGCTGCTCCTATCCTCAGAATAAAACCCCTGTCTGCTTAGCAGACAGGGGTTTTGCTGTTAGTTTACTTTTGCTTTCAGTTCTTCTATTTCCCGGCTTTGTTCTTCCAGCTTAGCCAGCAGCAGTTTGATTTTTTCATCCTGCGCTGCCAAAGAGCTGTCTACCTCTTTACGGGTATAAACTATATCTCGTGCTTCTGCCTTACGGTCTCTAGAGCGGTCCAGCGCAAAGTTGACGCCGAAGTTGCCCATTTTGCTGCCGCCTTCAGAAACACCCAGTCCCAGTGAGAACATTACTTTTTCATTAGGGGCGTAGAAGCCGCCGACTGCTAATGCGCTTTTACCGCCGTAACCGCCGTAAGCCATGGCCAGCTCGCCCTTGTTACCGTCCTGGAAGCGCGGATGCAGCCCTGCCATCGCTGCTGACAGCGCGCCGACCGTATCGATCTCGTCACCCAGCTTATTGATATCTCTGTGGATATTGCCTATATCCTGCTGTACTGCATACAGCTGACTGCCGTTGATGGCGTCCATCGAGGTGGCGCTGACTTCGCCCGCCGCTACATTGCCGATCGTGGTGCCATTGCTGCCTTCCAGCGTTATTTTGTTTTTATTGATAGTGCCGCCGCTGTCCACATCGTATTTGATAGCGCTGTCAGAAACAATTTTCAGCTGGTCTTCGGTCGCCGCCTGGCCGCTGGTGATATTCTCTGCGTCCCAGGCAGTATTGGTCAGACCGCCGATCGTGCCTGCACCGCCGTCGATAGTGATCTTATCGGCCGTAATAACGCCGTTGGTGCCGTTCATATTGATATTACCGGTACTGATCGTACCGTTATTGCCGTCGATAGTGACTTTATTGGCGCCGCTGCCGATCTCGACTACTTCATTCAGCTTCAGCTCGTGATCGATGCCGCCGCTGTCATTAGTGGTTTTTGTGACGATAAAGTTACTGTCGCCTGTCGATACCGAGCTTTGCTGCGCGGCCAGCTCGACTGCTTCCGCCGCCGTATCGTAGATCGCTTTCAGCTGGTCTTCCGTTGCCGCCTGCCCGCTGGTGATATTATCCGGGTCCCAGGTAGTATTGGTCAGGCCGTTGACCGTGCCTGCATCATCTTTATTGATCGTCACGCCGCCGGCAGTTATCGAACCGTCGCTGCCGTCGATGACCACATTGCCGTTACCGACTTCGATCTTACCGTCGCCGGTGCCGTCTACTTTGACGCCCGTACCGATCTCCAGCTCATCAGCCAGCTTCACTTCGTAATCGGTGCCGCCGCTGCTGTTGGTAGTTGACGTAACGACGACATTGCTGTCGCCTGCCGAAACAGTAGCCTGCTCGGCCGCTTTCTGCGCTACTTCATACAGCTGGCTGCCATTGACGGCATCGGTAGAAGTGGCGCTGACCTGCCCTGCCGCTACATTTTGGATCTGACGGGTCGCCCCGGAGCTGCCTACGCTGACAACTCCCACAACATCGCTGACACCGGCCCATTTAGTATAACTGCTGTTGCCCGTAACGCTGTTGATCGCCGTCGCTGTAGAATTATTTCCCAAAGCTACACTGTCTTTTAAGCTGATACTGATATTATTTCCCAGCGCCGCCGAATTTTCTGCACCGGAGCTGATCGTATTGTTATTGCCGATAGCAGTGCTGTTTTCAGCGGCAACTTCATTAGCAGTACCGACTGCGGTACTGCTGCTGCCGGAAACAGTATTTCCCGTTCCGAAAACATTGCTCTTGGAACCGCTGGCAATATTATTATAGCCAAAAGCATTGGCATTATCGCCGCTGGCAGTATTGCTGAAACCAAAAGCGCTGGACGCCAGGCCGCCTGCAGTATTACCGTAACCAAAAGCACTGGCATTTTCATTCGTAGCCGTATTATTATAGCCGATCGTACTGGAACCTACGCCGCCTGCTGTATTATTGTAGCCAACTGCACTGGCAGCCAGAGCATTAGCATTATTGCCATAACCGATAGCGCTGGCATTCTCACTGGCCGCTTTATTCCTGAAACCAACTGCGCTGGATGCCAGGCCGCTCGCCTCATTGCTATAGCCAAAAGCACTGGCATAGTCCACTTTAGCAACATTGCTGAAACCAAAAGCACTGGACGCTACACCGCCGGCATTATTGCCATAACCGACAGCGCTGGCATTTTCATTGGCCGCTTTATTCCTGAAACCGAGCGCGCTGGACGCCAGGCCGCTCGCCTCGTTGACATAACCAAAAGCGCTGGCATTTTCGGCGCTGGCAGTATTGCTCCAGCCAAAAGCACTGGATGCCAGGCCCCCGGCAGTATTGAAATAACCAAAAGCACTGCTGGAATTAGCGGAAGCTGTATTATTGACACCGGCAACAGTGGAATCAGAAGCACTGCCACTGGAAAAAACGGGCGCCGCCTGCACATTACTCGCATACAGGCCTGAAAAAATAAAGACACCGCTGCTTAAAAAAATCATAATTTTTTTCTCTAACTGAACTTTTCGGGATTTAGACAATTCCCCACCTCTTTTCCTTAAATAGTTACTTGCTTTGTATAGTATGCTGAAACAATAAATCTGCCCCGCATCTATTTTTTATAAAGCTGTTCTGTTTTTTAGGCTGACCTCTGCTTTCTCCATCGTCTTTTCATTCGTAATAATTTAAGTAATTTTAGTTTAATTAATTTATAAACCTTAATACTTAATATTATTTATATGGATTATTTTTGCTATATTAACATATTTTCTTTGCACCTTGCAAGATATTTTTATTACAATTAAGCACTTTTTTATAATTCTTATAATTTTTATAACTATTACATTTAAAATTTCAAAAAATGATCCCTTATCTGCCGCTGTGGCAAAGGGATCATTTTTTGAAATCAGATGAGCAGCAGCAAGCTTTCTGCTGAAAATATCGCTGCTGCTTTCTATTTAAATGCTGTGAAACGGGCAAAACTGTACTGTTACTGCTGTTGTTCGCCTATGGGCTGAAAGGAAAACGCCCCTAGATCGTTCTGCTTATCGAAAACGAATATAAACAGCAGAGCTTTCTCCTTACTGTATTTAGCCAGATAAGCCAGGCGGTCGCCGTCAGCATACCGCTGATAGGCCAGGAACCTGTTTTCGCGCTGCTCGCCGTAGCTGCGGCGCAGATTATTTTTCACACTGCCGAAAGTTTTTTCATCCAGCTCTGTTTGCAGCTTCGCTGACATCAGCTGGCGTATGCCGGCATATTCCATCCCGTTCTGACCGTTTAAGGCGGCAAATACCTTAACTACTGCCTGCTGCTGTTTGTTCAGGTCAGCGCCGTCGCTGGCCAGGCAAACGCTGGTCATCGCCAGACTTATGACCAGACATAGGATAAAGCTCCAGATCTTTTTCATACTTACTGCTCCTCTGCTCAGAAAGTTTGCCCCAGCCTTGCAGGCCGGGGCAAGTATAGTATTTTCTGTATTTACTTTTCTACCTGTGCTCGCAGGTATTCGATTTCACGGCTTTGTTTTTCCATTTCTCTGCTTTGTTCTTCGACCTTGGCCAGCAGCAGCTGGATCTTTTCATCCTGCGCCGCTAAAGAATTATCTACTTCCTTACGGGTATAGATGATATCTCTCGGTTCTGCCTTGCGGTCTCTAGAGCGGTCCAGTGCAAAATTGACGCCGAAGTTGCCCATTTTACTGCCGCCTTCGGAAATGCCCAGCCCCAGTGAGAACATTACTTTTTCGTTGGGAGCGTAGAAGCCGCCGACTGCTAATGCGCTTTTGCCGCCGTAGCCGCCGTAGGCCATGGCCAGCTCGCCCTTGTTACCGTCCTGGAAGCGCGGATGCAGGCCTGCCATCGCTGCTGACAGCGCGCCGACCGTATCGATCTCGTCACCCAGCTTGGTGATATCCTGATTGATATTATTGATGTCCTGCTTGACCTGATACAGCTGGCTGCCATTGACGGCGTCCATAGAGGTAGCGCTGACTTCGCCTGCCGCTACATTGCCGATCGTAGTGCCGCTGCTGCCTTCCAGCGTGATCTTACCGGTGTTGATATTACCGCCGCTGTCCACGTCATATTTGACTGCGGTATCATAAACGGTTTTCAGCTGATCTTCCGACGCAGCCTGCCCGGAAACGTAATTATCTGCGTCCCAGGTAGTATTCGTCAGACCGCCGATCGTGCCGGAACCGCCGTCGATAGTGATCTTATCGGCAGTTATCATGCCGTTGGTGCCGTTCATATTGATATTACCGGTGCTGACAGTGCCATTTGTACCGTCGATAGTGACTTTATTGGCGCCGCTGCCGATCTCAACGACATCATTCAATTTCAGTTCGTGATGGTCGCCGCCGTCAGCGTTAGTGCTTTTTTCGATCAGGATATTGTTGTCGACAGCTTCCATAGTTGTATGCTTAGCTGCCAGCTCGACCGCTTCCGCAGCTTTATCATGGATCGCTTTCAGCTGGTCTTCGGTCGCTGCCTGCCCGGATACATAATTGTCCGGGTCCCAGGTAGTATTGGTCAGGCCGTTGATCGTGCCTTCATCATCTTTATTGATCGTCACGCCGCCGGCAGTTATCGAGCCGTCGCTGCCGTCGATGACCACATTGCCGTTACCGACATCTATCTTGCCATCGCCGGTGCCGTCGACATTGACGCCAGTACCGATCTGCAGTTCGTCAGCCAGCTTCACTTCATAATCAGTGCCGCCGCTGCTGTTCGTGGTAGGCGTAACGACGACGTTGCTGTCGCCTGCCGAAACAGTAGCCTGCTGCGCTGCTTTCTGCGCTACTTCATACAGCTGGCTGCCGTTGACGGCATCGGTAGAAGTTGCGCTGACCTGCCCTGCCGCTACATTTTGTATCTGACGGGTCGCCCCGGAGCTGCCTACGCTGACAACGCCCACGACGTCGCTGACGCCGGCCCATTTAGTATAGCTGCTGTTGCCAGTAACGCTGTTGATCGCCGTCGCTGCAGAATTACTGCCCAAAGCGACGCTGTTAGCCAGCGAGATACTGGTATCGTTACCAAGCGCGAAGGAATCATCAGCTCCGGTGCTGATCGTATTGCCGTTGCCGACAGCGGAACTGGAATTAGCAGCAATATTATTGCCATAGCCAAAAGCATGGGACGAATTGCCGCCTACATTATTAAAAAGGCCTACCGCCGTTGAATAATCGCCGCTGACAGCGTTATCATAACCCAGGGCATTGGAAACATAGCCGCTGATATTATTGCTGTGGCCAAAAGCGCTGGCGAATTCAGCAGTCACCTCGTTATTGTTGCCGAAGGCACTGGAGGCGTAGCCGCTGACTCTGTTGCCGGCGCCGACAGCATTAGTGTATTCTTCTGATGCTGTATTTTCATTGCCGATAGCGTTGGATTTGACGCCGCTGGCAGTATTCTGATAGCCTACGGCGCTGGCATAACTGCCGGAAGCCGTATTCATACTGCCGATAGCGTTGCCGACATAGCCCGAAGCCGCATTGCCATAACCAAAAGCACTGGCATAATTAGCAGACGCGTTATTGCTGGCGCCCACAGCACTGCCGAGATAGCCGGCCGTTGTGTTCTGATAACCCAGAGCACTGGCAAAGGAACCCGAAGCGTTATTATTGACGCCGAAAGCGCTGGAGGAAGAACCCGACGCCTTGTTCAAAGCACCGAAAGCATTGGCATATTCGTTGCTCACTTCGTTGGAACGACCCACGGCGCTGGCCGAAACCGCGCTGGCCGTAGCCTTGTTCTGATAGCCGATCGCCGAAGAAGCAAAAGCCTGCGTCTGGTTGTTATAACCGATAGCGTTAGTATAATTGCCGCTGGCGGTATTATTATAGCCAAAAGCATTACTGACCTCACCGCTGACGGTATTATTCGAACCTACGGCCGCACTGCGAATATTGCTGACTGTATTATCTGTACCGAAAGCGCTGGCGAAATTGCCGCTGATGTTATTATTGTAGCCAGATGCGATGCCATGCTCGCCGCTGACGATATTGCCATAGCCAAAAGCACTGGCATAACTGGCATTGGCTTCGTTATGTACACCGTAAGCATTAGCATAGGCTCCGGAGGCCACATTCGAGGTGCCGATGGCGTTAGCCAGATAGTTGGATGCCGTATTGTCATAACCAACCGCTGAAGCAAAATTGCCTGTCGCCACGTTTTTCACACCCAGCGCACTGCCCGCATAGGCCTTAGCCTCATTTTCATGCCCAAAAGCGCTGGCATAACGCTCCGTCGCTTTGTTCTGAGCGCCGAAGGCCTGAGAATCCTGACCCGTAGCTTCGTTTAAATAACCGAAAGCCTGGGCATTATGGCCGCTGGCAGTATTGCTGATACCGACAGCGCCTGCCGAGATCCCCGAAGCCGTATTCTTGTTGCCCAGCGCCGTAGCATCGTTAGCTGTAATATTGTTGCCAAGGCCGATCGCGCTGGAATTCTCTCCGATCGCATAGTTATCATTGCCGATCGCAGTAGAATACATCGCCATTGCCTGATTATTATTACCGATCGCACTGCCGCCGGTAGCGATCACCTGATTATTGCGGCCCATTGCTACGGCCTCTGCCGCCGAAATGGTATTGGTAAAACCAAACGCCACTGATTCATTGCCGCTGACATTATTCAAATAACCAAAGGCGCTCGTACCGATACCATCCGCCAGATTGCCGGTACCGAAAGCATTGGAATTATCCGAATTCGCCTTATTGGCAGTACCAAAAGCGTTACTGTCCAAGCCATTGGCCACATTATCCTTACCAATAGCATTAGACCCGACGCCATTAGTGATATTGCCGCTGCCGATCGCGTTCGATTCATTGGCATAAGTGTTGTTTTTACTGCCGATGGCATTGGAATCCTCGGCCAGAGCCTGGTTATTCGCGCCGATCGCGTTGCTGTTATCAGAAATAGCATGATTGTTATAACCTACAGCATTAGTATTCTCACCGCTGGCGTTGTTATTTACGCCTGCAACAGTCGAATTGGTCCCTGTCCCATCCGCAAAAACAGCCGCGGCATAAACGTCGCCTGCACAAAATCCTGAGATCGCAAACAAACCGCTGCTCAGAAAAACCATGATTTTTTTCTCTAACTGGTACCTTTTGGATTTAGACAACTGTCTCACTCCTTCATCATCAATTTTTACTACAAATTTCTACCCGTTATCGCGCAGTGGCAGCAGGCGTGTCACAGCCTGACTTCTACTGAAAATGGTTGCCCTGGCTTTTGCCTTTCCCGCTCCTTTCTGTAAATTTTTCACGCCGATTGCAAGACCCCGATTATACATAAAGGGTTGTTTGGAAATAATATTTTAAACAAAGGAAGCATCTGTGCTCCCTGTCTAAAAACTTTCATCAAAGCTGCAGCTTTAAACCGCAGCGCTCATTTGGGTTTGCCGCTCTGCTTTTTTCGCAAAGCGGCACTTATGGGGAAATATTTTCAAGCAAGGCGGAGGATCGCAACGCCTTGGTGAAAACCTTACTTGTCATGTCTACTTTCGCAATATTTTAATTAATTCTTGTTTTGATAACTTCTTATTCCTGATACTTAATACTATCTATATAGTTTATTTTTGATATAATACCATATTTGTCCCCCCCCGCAAGACATTTTTCTTATAAGTGAATACGCCTGTCTGAAAGTCTTGCAACTGGTACCCGAACTGCAAAAAACCGCCTGCCTAGGCAGACGGTTTTGTTATTTGAATTATTTACTTGCCAGCCTTGTACAACAGCCTCTTTTCTTTGCTTCTAAAAATAAATAAAAAAACACCGTATGCAATCACACATACGGTGTACCAAAACTTTTATTCTCTTTTTCAATGCTTCTGCAGCTGTTTATTTATTTCACGCACCAGCGTCGCTAAATTTAAAGGCTTGGCTAAATGGCTGTTCATACCTGCCTTTTTCGCTTCGATGATATCTTCGGCAAAAGCATCGGCCGTCATCGCCACGATCGGCACGGTTCTGGCATCGGACTTAGCAGAAGCGCGGATCTTCTGCGTGGCTTCATAGCCGTTCATCACAGGCATCTGCACATCCATCAGCAGTAGATCATAATATCCTGCCGGCTCCGCCGCAAATTTTGCCGCGCCTTCTGCACCGTCACAGGCACTTTCTACCACAGCGCCGGCAGATTCCAGCATTTCCACCGCTATCTCACGGTTCAAGGCGTTATCTTCCACTAATAAAAAGCGTTTACCGCTGAAATCAGTTTTACTCTTTTGTTCATCGGCAGCTGCTTGACCTAAAACATATCTCTGTAACGCCCGGCACAAAGTCGACATAAAAACAGGCTTCGTCATAAAACCGTTGACACCCGCCTGACGCGCCTTCGTTTCAACATCGGCCGAATCATATGCTGAAATCAAAATGATCGGCAGCGGTTCGCTGATAGCGCTGCGAATGATCGCCGCCGTTTCCACTCCGTCCTGATCCGGCATCCTGCAGTCCAATATCACCGCGTCGTAAGGCTCACCCGCCTGATGCGCCGCCAGGACCTTCTGCACCGCCCGCTGTCCACACGTTTCCCAGTCCGAACGAATGCCAATCTGCCGTAAAAGCTCCGTCGTATGCTCACAGACGATCACATCATCGTCGACTACGATGATCTTCAAATCGGGAAACTTAAAATTGCCCAATTCCAGTTCACTGATCGGCAGCGGCAGCCTGATCGTAAATTCAGTACCAGTACCAACCTCGCTGCTGACCTCGATCGTCCCGCCCATCAAATCGACGATTTTCTTCGAGATCGCCATCCCCAGACCACTGCCTTCAGTTTTATCGATCCGGCTGTCTTTTTCGCGGGTGAAGGGTTTAAAAATATCCCTCAAAAACTCCGGCTTGATTCCGATGCCGGTATCCCTGACTGTAAATTTGAACCAGGCTTTGGCCGCATTTTCTGACGCCGTTTCTTCGATATCGAAACTGACGGTACCGCCCGGCGGCGTAAACTTGGAAGCGTTGGAAAGCACATTGATCAGTACCTGCCGCAGACGCAGCGAATCGCAGCACAGCTGCTCGTGCCTGATATGCCGCAGGCGCACGTCAAACTGCTGCTGCCTGGCCTTGACACTGCTCTGCATGATCGAAACGATAGTATCCATCACCTCCGGCAGCTCGATCACTTCTTCCGCCAGAGTCATTTTTCCGCTTTCTATCTTCGACATATCCAGCACATCATTGATCAGGCCCAGAAGATGCTGACTCGAAAGCGAGATTTTCCGCAGACAATCCTGTACCTTTTCCGGAGTGTCGATATGCGCGGAGGCAATATCTGTCATCCCCATAATAGCGTTCATCGGCGTCCTGATATCATGCGACATCCGGGAAAGAAAATCAGATTTTTCACGGTTAGCGACTTCTGCCGCCTGCAGTGCCGCCTGCAGTTCCTGTGAACGTTTTTCCAGCTGCTGCTGCAGTTCCTTTTGTTCAACGGCTTCAGTAACATCAATAAAGGTAGCGTAAATGACCGGGATATCGTTAACCTTTTGGTCGCTGAACATACCGCTGACTTTGATCCAGGAGCAGCTTCCATCTTTACGCGGCATCCTGCAGATACATTCATAACCACTTTTCCCTTTCAGCAATGCCTGTTCAACTACCATCGCCATTTTTTCATACTCTTCCGGGTACTGCTCAAAATATTTGCGGCAGCTGTTATGATAGATTGCTTCATACTCTTGCTTTGTGTATAAAGTCTGCGAGTAAAAATAATCATTAGCCCAGACTACCGTAAAATTTTCGTCCATCAAGTGCTTACTGACACTAACGTTCATTGCACTCATCAGCATATTGTAATCATAGACCGTCTGCTCACTGCTTTGTTCGTTCAATTTAAGGCCGTAACTGTCAGCGTTCATGCTTTCACTTCTCTCATGCTTTTAAATTTCTGCAAATTCTCTCATCAATTTAAGCTTTACAATTATCTTATTTAATATTTTCTAAATTATTCGTTATCTAATTAATATTGTAGTTAACTGATTTTAAAAAAGCAATATTCTTGCAATATTATTTTTTGATATCGTATAGTTTTACCCCCCCACAGGACAATCATACTGATTTACTTACTCGTTCTTTTTAAGCTTCCCCATATTGGTGAATATATGTAAGCACTGCAAAAATATCATTCAACAAATCCTGCAAACTATTCTATTCCTGTCATATATACCAGCAGACCAACAATATAATAAAAAACACCGCACAAAATGTACGGTGTTTTAGTGTTTTATAATTTATTTTTGGGATTCGGCCGCTGTTTAAAGCAGTGATAACTGCAGTAATACTGCCGCCGGCGTCCGGCCAGTGCCGTATAGACATGATAGGTTTTATTGCAGGAAAATTCCTTGCCGCAGATCGGACATACCTCCAGCAGACTTTTTAAAGGACCGCTGGAACTGCTCCCGCCACCCGTTATTTCATTGCCGATAACATCATCTTCATTTTTCATAACAGCTGCTCCCATCCTGCTTATTTTTTTAATTGCATCCCGTTTATTTTTTGTATTACCAGTTATACTTTT
>OLQS01001306.1_pt1 | contig 14720 bp, 6 predicted proteins | sample 1672291 | NCBI WGS metagenome assembly OLQS01 (sample SAMEA3136668, study PRJEB25190) | human gut metagenome | biome: human gut; feature: human-associated habitat; material: faeces | place: Austria | collected 2013
AGTTCACATTGATTCACTCATTGATTTAATTATGTCGGAATAGATACTTTCACCTATACCGCTGTTATTGTGGATTCGCCTTACGACCTCTTCGCGCGAGTGCGCATCTTTGGCACGTCAATGCCTTTTAATGTAACAGGGAATTCTTCGGAATTTCCTGTTACATTAAAAATAGGCTTCGCCTATTCAACTCATTACAACCACCAGCGCGTTTCCCTCGAAGAAATGTACGAAAATGCAATGTCCAAGTTTTGTGGAAAGCGGGCATTTTTCAATTCAAGAAAGCGCCACAGGCGGTCTTGCCTATGTTATCTGAATGCGCCTCAAAAAACAGTTTTTACATCTGTATTGTAATTCCAGCAAGAAAAGATTCCTCACCGGGAACAAGATCGAGATCACCGCCATGGCTTTCAATGATTTTTCGGACAGAGGAAAGTCCGATTCCATGATCATCAGATGTACCCTTTCGGGAGAGGAATGTTTTTCCCTCCTGCAAGACCAGACCGTCGTAAGTGTTTTCAATCTTCAAAAAGTACATATTGCCTCTGGTTTCGCCTGCAATGAAAACGCGGCGCACCCCTTGCTTTTGGCGGCTGCACGCCTCAACGGCATTGTCCAAAAGATTGCCCAGCACCGTACACAGTTCCACATCGGTAAGCGGCATCTGATCGGGAAGATCGAGCCGCACCTGAAATTCTGTCCCTTGTGTCTGCGCCATGCCGTAGTAGTATTCAATCAGCGCATTTACAACGGGATTTTTGCAGAACGCAACATGGGAGTGACCCGATGTTGCCGCAACCTGTTCCTCAACCTGTAACAGGAAGGAGCAGATCTCTGTCTGCCCATGTTCAGAGGCCATGCGGTCTATGGTACGCAGATGGTGTTTGATGTCGTGGATCAGCCTTCTGTTTTCTGCCGCTGCCTCTGAAACCTGACGGCTGTATTCGGTCTGCATAGAAAGCTGACGGATGACCTGCTTGCGTTCTTCCTGAAAAATCAGGCTGTTTCCATATCCTTCTATCACATCGCGCCAGAGGGAATAACCGATGGCGGCTGCTATGAAAAAGCTGCCCCATTCCAAAAACCAACCGCCGATAACCGGCTCATAAACCGGCAGAAGGCGATCCCATATAAAGGCGCAGGTTGCGGCTGCCGCAGCATAGAAGATCGGCCTGCTCCGTTTTTCTCCTCTGTGAATGGCAAGCACTGCGATGATAAGCAGATAGAGTGCAGATGCCGCCTTATAACAAAAGACCGATGCAGAGAAGAAACGAATAGCTCCAAGGGAGAGATGGGAAGCCATCATGCCATACAAAAACGCATATACCAGGAAGGCAGCGCCCACTCCATTACTGATGGCCGCAGGCAGGAAGCCCGGCCTGCATATCCGGTTTTGCAGAACTACGATCAGCCAGATAACCAGATAGATACAGAACAGTTCCATCGTGTACCAGGGGAATACGGGAACAGCAGCCAGCATATGAAGCACAGGATAAGATGACAGGCCGCACATGGCAAGGCAGATCAGTCCGAACAGGAATGTATTTTTCTGTTTCATCCGGCGGCTGAAATAAAAGGACAGCAGCGCACAGACAAAGGTAACTGTACAGCCAAACAGGCAGAATGCAAACCGGATTCCTCTGGTTGTATTGACCGCCAGCATCGTTCCGAAAGCAGGCGGATAGACAATCCCTCCGTAAAAGTGGTCATAGTTGCTGACCGCTATGGTGAGTGTGACCGGTTTTCCGCCATGAAAAGTGACCATGCGGTTTTGGACCAATGGTGTCCCCTGTGCCGGTTCCCCCATTTGCAGGATCAGGTCATGATCCAGATAAAGGTTGTAAGCAGAAAACACTTCCGGGATTTCCAGCGCATATGTTTCCTTCCGTTCCGGCAGAAAGAATGTCATCTGATAAGTCCCGCAGCCATAGGGAGAAGGGTTTGCAGGACTGGAGAAATTGGTCTGCTCTCCAATGGAAAGGTAGCGCATATAATGGCTTTCATCTTGTATTTCTTCCGGGGTCAAAAGCGCATCAGGATAAAATGCCCAGCCGGATACCAGAAAGCGCACCGGTGACTTTTGAAGTTCTTCCTCAGAAAGCGCCAGAATCCCATTTGCCGCTTGGGTTGTGTTCTGGCTATATTTATTATTGAACTGATACAGGCCAAGAAAAAACAGGGATGAGCACAGGCAGACCATACATAAGGCAGCATATTTTTTTACCGCAGAAGATACCATCTTATTTTCGCCTCCTCCTTAGGAAAAACACACCGGCAGACAGAAGAACCAGACAGGCCGGAATCAAAAGGAGTATGGGCGACCGGCTATGCTCTGTGTCGGCGGCCTGTGCCAGGGAAACGGCATCCTCCTTTCCCACAATGGTGTATGCCCCTGTATGGCTGATCTGAAAGGAAGCGGCTTTCGCCGTATCGTCATAACCGGTCATGGGAATTTCCACGCCGCTTTCATCACAGAGGAACAATGTGCCGGCTGCCGGGTCATTTGGATAGGGCAGCATGACAGAAACATCCGGCAGGGAGTTGAGCACAGTTCCATTGATGGAAAACGAAAAAGAAAAACCGCCGTCCGTATCCTTTTGGATGATGACTTCAATCTGATCTTCGTTTTGGATACCCTCCGGCAAGGCGTCTTTGGGTATGCTGATGGTGATTCCCTGTTTGGAAAAGACGGCTCTTTGCGCCCCTGTTTGCAGCATCATCAAAAAGCGCGTGCCGGAAATCCGGTCAGTGGTTTCATCCAAGAACTCTGAAAAAGCAGAGTTTTGGGAATCTGCGACTTCCTGGGGAACGGTCATTGCGCTTTGCACCGGCTCTTTCCTGTTTTCCGAAAGCTTCCAGGCAGGATCGGGTACGGTAAGCTCTGGAGCGCCGGCAATCGTCTGCACTTCAGGGGGCTGCTGTAAAGCGGTATCTTCCTCTGTATCACCGTTTGCCTGTTCCGATGGGAAATCATCTTTATCTATATCTATGGAATCATCCTTTCCCTCCCAGGCTGGCTCGGAAGGCTTGTGATCCGCAGGATCATTTTCTCCGCTGACCGAAGGTGCTTTTTCAGAATCATCGGAATCCATTCCGCCGCCATTTGTTGCAGGCAGTTTTGGAGGCTTTGTGGAGGGCCTGTCTGCGAAACTGTCATCCTGATCGTCGGTATCTTTAGGAGGCGGCTGAATGATGGTATCGGGTGGATTTCCGCCTGAATCCCCTCCATCCCGGTCGCCATCGTGATACCCTTCAAGGACAATTTCATCTGCGTAGGTAAAGGACAGGATGCCGGTCTGTCCGCCGTCATAATCCACCTGAAGGCGATAACTGCTGCCCGGCATCAGCAGACGGGTGGCAATCGAGAGCATTTCCTGACCCACATAAACGCCACTTTCCAGACGGTTCCATGAACCGTTATTTTCGGACAGCCATACGCTGATCTCATCCAGTTCCCCTGGCGGTGTGACCCAGGGAAAATGAAGGTTTCCTCTGGCGGCCAGAAAGCAGTTAATGTCCGGTCTGCCCGGAGCCTGAACAGAAACAGGAATTGAGATTTCAGGGAAAGCAATTCCCTCTGCAAACGCAGTATTTTCCGGTGCAGTCAGCCTTCCTGCTGCGTGGTACAGTCCCACAGTATTCAGATCAATACCGGAAAAATCCCATTCCACCACAGCCGTGTAGCTGGTTCCATTTTCCGCATAGCATTCCAGATAGTAAGGGGAAAAGGCAAACAAATTTTCCAGCGTTTCGGTTTCGCTGCCCTGTTGAACCGCAAACGCATCCGTATAAGGATACCATTGCTCTATGGAGGTGATGACAGCAGGCGGCATTTCTTCCACCCGGACGGAAATCTGAAGCTCCTGCAAGACAGCTTCACCAAAGGCATACCCCTCCGGCAGTTCAATCCGGCCTGCTGCGGTATATTCGCCTGGAGTGGTCTGGTCAATGGCCGAAAAATCCCATACGACAGGAAATGTTTCCTGCCGTATTTCTTCACCTGCTGTTACAGTGGCGCAGACGGTTTGATACTGAAGAGCCAGCTGATAAATTTCCTCCAGGTCATCATCAGACGGTGTGGTTCTAAGGGGCAGGGTGAAATCTGGCAGGGAGAGCAGTTCGTCTTCATTTTGTATTTCTGTGACAAGGACGAGGGATACTTCTTCCGGTGCTTCCAGGGTTCCGCTATCCAGTGTCTCCGAAGCCTTGCTTTCTAAACCCGGCGGATTCTCCCTTCTTTCATCGGCATTGGCTGGGGTTGCAGTTTCAGCGGCAAATGCGGGGATACTGCCGGTGAAGCAGAGGAGGCAGGCCAGACAGCCCCCCAGAATACGCCTGTGTATTTCCTTTATTCTCATACGATACCCCCCATTCCAGAGAAAACATATTGACGGTAGGTTTCCCGCAGCTGTTTTCCATTGCGGAGGGCAATCGGAAGTTCCTCCCCGTTTATCAAACGAAAGGTCTGACTGTCAACCTGGCTGATATAGTCCATGTTGATTAAAACACCCCGGTAGCAGGGCAAAAAACGCTTGTCCTTCTGCAATGCGGCAGTAACCTCCTGAAAGCCTCCGCTTACCGGTATCACGCGTTCCTCCGTATGAATCCGTGTCATACGGTTTTGATAATCTATGTATAGAATCTTCTCTGTGGGAAGTTCCAGCTTTTGACGGTCAGCCATAACCGAAAGTGTCATCACTTCATAGGGCGGTTTTAGCTGGCACAGCTCCATCGCTTCTTCAAAATCTGCCTGATGGAGCGAAAGCGGCTTCAGCAGATAATAGCTGGCGGACAGGCTGTACCCCATCCGGGCATAATCTTCTGTAATGGTCAGAAAAACGATCTTACAAAGCCTGTCTTTCTGGCGCAGCCTTCTGGCGGCCTCCATTCCATCCATGTTCTCCATGTTCTCCATGTTCTCCAAATAGATGTCCATAAAGACAAGCTGAAAATTGACCTGGGCAGCAGCTTTCAGAAAATTCTCTCCGTCCTCAAATTCTGTCAGAGTATAGTCCAGCTGATGCTTTTTCATATAATTTTCCAGGCAGACAGACAGTTCTGCTCTGTCCTCTGCTCTGTCATCCACAATCGCAATCTGCATCGTGCCATCTCCTTTGCACAATAATCCAATATTAGTATAACATAAAACCGCAGGAAAAAACTTGCGTCTTAAACAGGAAACCTGCGTCTTAAACAAAGTCGGTTGCATTTCCCTTGACAAGATGCTATCCTAATTATACTACCAGACTTTCCGATGAGAAGGTCTGGTTTTTTTATTTTTAGGAAAGGAGGCTCAGCATGAAAATCGCACTTTGTACGGAGCTGAGAAATGTGGAATGGTTTGAAAGCAGGCTGCGCTCCCTTTTTGATGGGGATGGGCAGCTTGCGATTGACGAATTGTGGAATGAGAACCAGCTTGCCCAGGCACTCCGGCGAAGCCGGTACCATGCGGTTGTCATCGCCATGACCGGAGCAAAGGGACTGGAGGCGGCCATACAGGCGAAGCGGCTGGCACCGGAGACACCGATTGTCTGGTGGAGCGATGATAAAAACTTCGCCCTGATCGCATATCACCTGCGTATCCCTGTGTTTCTTCCGGCAGACTGCTCCGATCAGGAGCTATATGAGGCGATAAAACCCATCACAAAATGGAGGTGCGAACATGCGAATTGCGCTATGTAGCTATAGTCAGAAGGAGAAAGAAACCGCTTTGCTGATGAAGCTGGGCAAAGTAGACCGCTTTGATAACGGCGTGTTTTGTACCTATGCCATGCAGCGGGATGGACCTTATGATGCTGTGGTGGTCATGGAGGACGGAGCCAGGGGGATGAATTTCTGCATGAGCATACGAGGGTACAGCAAGGATGTCCCTCTCCTGTGGATCAGCGACCAGGCAGAGTTTGAACCCCAAAGCCGCAGGATGCAGGCGGACACCTTTTTGGTAAAGCCTGTGACAGAATATCAGCTGCGGGAGGCGGTATCCCAGCTGCTTCAGAAAACAACGAGAAGGAACGAACCGCGTGAGGAGGATGAATAAATGATATGGAAATGGAAACGGCCGGCCGCATTTTTACTGGCGGCGGCAATGATTTTTACGATGCCGGGCGTTCCGGCATCTGCGGTGGAAGCGGGTGCGTCCGCCGTCCATACGGGCTTGTGCAAGCATCACCCGGAACATACAGAGGACTGCGGATATACGGAAGGAACCGAAGGGGCAGCCTGTAAACATGAACATATTGAGGATTGCTACACCCCTGTGAAGAAGTGTATCCATGAACATGACGAAAGCTGTTATCCTGTTTTGAAAGAAAGCATATCGGAAAATACGGCGACCCCATCTGAAGCAGAGAAGGCCCAGCCGATCGCGTGTACCCATGAATGCAGTAAGGAAAGCGGCTGTATCACAAAAGAATTAAGCTGTCCTCATGAACGCGGCAAGCATGACGAAAGCTGCGGCTACATTCCGGCCACAGAGGGGACGCCCTGTGGGTATACCTGCGAGCAGTGCAATTCCCAGGACAGTGGGCTTGTTCCCGGTGTGTCCGGGAATGCTCCGGCGGAGTGCATCTGCGAAACCCACTGTAAGCAGGGGGCGATCAATCCCGACTGTCCGGTCTGTTCTGCGGAAGATGCAGACCTGACAGCCTGCAAAGGCACAGCGGAAGCCGCCTGTATCTGCACCGACCGATGCAGTGAGGAGATGGTGAATCTGGACTGTCCCATCTGCTCTGCGGAGAATGCAGACTTCTCTGCCTGTCTTGGAAAAGAGGCGGCGGCGCTGGCTGCGTTTGCGCTGCCGCAGGCCGATCATACCCACTGCGTCTGCGGCGGGAATGGAGATGTCAACGGGCACAACCATGACGCTGCTGGCACAGAGTGGAAAACTGCCGATTCCCTGCCTGTTTCTGTGGGCAGCTATTATCTGACGCAGTCTGTGTCGGGCGACTGGACTGTGCCAACGGGCGAGGTCAACCTCTGCCTGAACGGGCAGACGATTTCCGGCAGTATCACGGTCGGCAGCGGCGCGACGCTGACGCTGACTGACTGCTTCGGCAATGGAAAGGTTCAAGGCGGAGTGCTCGTCAATGGCGGCAAATTTGAGCTGTACAGCGGCACCATCACCGGCGGCGTGCAGGTCGGTATAAAGGGCGGCACCTATCAGACCGGCTCGTCCTTTACCATGTATGGTGGAGAGATTACCGGTAATAAAGCAGGCAGCGGCTCCGGCGGCGGTGTGTTCCTTGTCGGCACGACGAATCAGACCGACCCGCCAAGATTCACCATGCATGGCGGAACCATTTCCGATAACACCGCAGGCGCATCCGACGGCGGTGGCGGCGGCGTATATGTGGGTGAGAAGTGCAGCTTCACCATGGACGGCGGCACCATCACCGGCAACACGGCAACCGCCGGCAACGGCGGCGGCATCTATATCCACTTTAACGCCGGCAGAGTTTCGATCTCCAACGCCACGATCACCAGCAACAAGGCGTCCGCCACGGGGAGTACAAGTTATGGCCACGGGGGCGGCATTTATTCGGAGAGAGGGGTAACCGTCGAGAATGTGACGATCACCGGAAACAACAGTACCTTTGAGGGCGGCGGCATCTATGGAAAGGGCGCTATTACCCTCACCGATGCCACGGTTGCCGACAACAGCGGTTATGATGTTTACTACGGCGGAGGGGAAAGCACAACTCATAAGCTCACTGTTTCCGGCTCGGTGAAGGCCGGTTATTACGCCAATTATGCGTGGAAGCTGCCCATTCTTGTATCAGGCGCATTGAGTAAGGATTCGGTCATCCATGTGGGCGTGCGTGAAGGCATAAATCTTGGGGCCATCGCCGAACCGGCAAGCGGCGTGACGCTCAGCGCTGAGAACTTCGAGGCGGACGCCGCCGACAGCGAGACCAGCCTGGGCAAGGACGGCAAGGTCTATCTTGTGCCCTGCACGCACGAGATGGACGATACCGGCTACACCTGCAAGAAGTGCAAAACGCAATTCGACGCGCGCGTGGGCGATAGCGCCTATTATCAGACGCTGACGAAGGCGTTTGATGCAGCCAGAGGCAACACCGTGACGCTGCTGCGGGATGTGACGCTCACAGAAAATTGCTCTTCTTCTTACACCTACTCAGCGACGCTGGATCTGAATGGCAAAACTGTCAGCAGCGGGAGTTATCCCATTAGCGTCGGAGGTGGGAACAATCCCACGACTCTGACGGTCAAGGATTCCGAAACAGGCGGCGGAACGCAGGCGCTCACGGTCAAGTTCCTCGTTTACTCCAACGGAACGCTGGCGATTGACGACTCCTACACCGGTGACGTTTCGTGCGTGGAGCTGCAGGCCGGCGGCGCATTGGAGCGCTTTGGCGGCAAAATCGGCGAGTTGGTTTTAAGCAATGCTGCGGCTGGCTCCACAAGTACGGGCTACGGCCTGAAGCTGTGGAATGGCAATACAAACGCCTGCACCATCGGCAAGTTCACGGATAACAATAAGAGCAAGAGCCTCACCGTTAAAGACCTGCTGGGAACCGACTACGCGAAGTGCGAGCTGTACGGCGAAAACAGCGGTACATGGAGCGTCGTTGATAAGAGCACCAAAATTGCAGAGTTGACCGGCTATACAGCGTACAAGGTGCAGTTCCCGGAGTGCGTCCATCAGTGTGACGATGATACAGTTGCAGAGCCTGTGTGCTCTGTGTGCAACAAGAAACTATACACGAAAATTACCGCCCAGAGCACCGACGGCACGACCAAGACTGCCTACTTCACGGAAGACAGCGCGCTGGAACACGGCTATGCAGAGGCCATCCAGACCTTGAACGGCTGGAGCGCAGCGGGCTGCACCGAGCCGACGCTGACCCTGCTGCGGGATATGTATGCTTTCGGCACCTCCATGCCGCTGACCGGCACGCTGACGCTGGAGGGCGGAACGCACACCGCCAAGAATGTGACGGTCGCTGAAAACGCGGACGTGACCTTTGCCAGCGGCAGCTATCGAGGTGCGACCATCGACGGCACGGCGACGGTGAAGGAGGGCGTCACATTCACCTCCACCGTCACGGTGAATGGCACGCTGAACGCCAAGGACGGTACCTTCACTGGTAATGTCAAATTCAACGGCAGCAGCATCGCGAACATCAGCGGCGGCAGCTTTACCAGTGATAAGACGCATGGCGGCGTTGAGTTCTTCAATTCTTCTGTCACGGGCACGATCTCCGGCGGCACGTTTGTCTTCGCGGATTTTTACACCACCAAAGTCAAGCTCTCCGGCGGCACATTTAAGGAAATCAAAAGCTACGGCGACCACAAACTTGCCGACCTGCTGGCGGAGGGCGCGGCGTATTACGGATCAAGTAATAATCAGGCTGTGACCAATGATAGATTGAATACGCTGGAAAATGTCAAGGTCGTGTCGCATACGCACGACGGCGGCACGGACGGCAAGGGCATTTGCAGTGTCTGTAAGAAACAGATGACGGCGTCGCTGACCGTCGGCGGCAAGACGAGCTGGTACGCGGCCTTTGCCACTGCCATCGAGGCGGCGAACGCGGCGGACGGTGCAAAGACCATCACGCTGTATCAGAATGTGGATGACACTGTCTACGGGAAGCGGACCGCCTATGAGCTGACCCGCGGGCCGGTGACGCTGGCGACCGGCGGGAAAAGGGTCGATGGTGTGGACCTCATCGCCAAGGGCATTTCTCTGACGGTCACGGGCAGCAACGGAAGCTTCTATGTGACGGTGGACGGCAAAGACGCGGAATTGACCGTCAACGACAAGGATACGAAGCTCGCCATTGTTACGGCGAAGAACGGCGGAAAGCTTTCGCTGAGCAACGGCGCCTTCAGCCGTGTGGCTGTAAAGGACGACGGCAGCAGCGCCAGCCTCAGCGGCGGCAGCTACGGCGAGATCACGAGCGACACCGGCTATGTCAAGCCCTACGCGCTGCTGGCGAAGGGGTACGCTTACAAAGAAACAACGGATAATAAATGGCTCCCCAACGCCAATTCAATCCCGTCAGAAGTCACCGTTGAAAAAGCGCCCTTCGCGGTCGAAAAGATCTATCCGAATAGCGATACGAACTACACCGGAAACTCGGCGTTTGCGACGGACGGCAGCATCACGCTGACTGCGGTAATCGCGCCCGAAACGGAGGGCGTCACCTACACCTACTGGTGGGAGCTGTTTAACGAATCAACGAAAGACTGGACCATAACATTCCGCAATGTTAATTCTGCGACGCATACCGGCGGGCAGAGCAAGACGCTCTCCATCAGCGGTCTGCCGGAAAACAGCATCTACCAATACCGCGTTGATGTGCGGAGCAGCGATAACTACCAGTGCTACAGCGAGCCGTTCACCGTGACCCGGCATCAGCATAGCTGGATATACACGGCAAGCGGCGCGACCATCACTGCCAAGTGCAACCAGTGCGACGCCAGCGGCGGCAGCGTGACCATTGCGGCCCCCGCCGAGCTGACCTACAGCGGGGAAGGCAAACCCGCCACGGTGACTGCAAGCAGCGATTGGCAGGGTCCGGCGGCGAGTGGGATCGCCATCAGCTACATAAAGTCGGGCACGCATATTCAGCAATTGGAAAACGGCGCACTCCCCACGAATGCTGGCACCTACACCGCCAGCATCACGCTGGACAATGCGACCGCCAGCGTGGAGTATACCATTGCAAAGGCCGCGCCGACGGCAAGCGACTTCACCTTCACCGCCCCGACAAGCCTGACCTATGACGGCAATGTCAAGAGCGCGACGGTTTCTCCCGCAAAGGCCGGTACGGTCGATGTCATCGTAAAATACTACGATAAAGACGGTGAGGAAGCCACGCCTAAGAACGCGGGCGAATACACCGTCAAGATCGATGTAGCCGAGAGCACGAACTATGCTGCGGCCAACGGCCTGACGGCGGATGGCTGGAAGTTTAGCATCACCAAGGCGGCCGCGCCCACGATGCAGCCCATAGAGCTGACCGTTATCAACGGGCTGGCAAAGACTTACTTGGTCAATCTTCCCGCGCTGCCGGCGCTGGGCGATAATTGTAAGTACGGCTCCATCAAATATGAGGCCTGCAACTTCAATCTGATTGGAGTGGGCGGCTACGCAAATTCGACGGCAATGATCACATCAAACGATGAGTTCCAGTTGAATGTCCCGGCTGTCGAATCTCAGACCGAAGGTTCCGTCGGAACCGTAGGCGTCAAGATCACCACGGACAACTATCAGGACATGCTCCTGACCGTTAAAGTCATCGCGAAGAACAAGATCGTTCCCGTGCTGGACGGCGAGATCACCGCAACGCCAATCACCTTTGGCCAGATCCTGCGCGTCAGCACCATTACTGGCACGATGAAAGACGACGGCAAGCCGGTCGAAGGCACCTTCGAGTGGACGTATCCTAGTACCAAGCCCGACAAAGCCGGCGACTATGAAGCCGATTGGACATTCACCCCGGCTGCGGGCTACGAGGAATACGCGACTGCGACCGGAACTGTGACCATCAAGGTGAACAAGGCTACCCCTACCTTCACCGCTCCCACGGCGCAGGAAAATCTGACCTATACCGGACAGGAGCAGGCGCTGATTACTGCGGGCAGCGTGACGGACTATAGCACCATGCAGTACAGCCTGACCGAGAACGGCACATACAGCCAGGACATCCCTACCGGCACCGATGCCGGAGCATATACCGTGTGGTATCGGGTGATTGGCGATGCAAACCACAAAGATACCGCACCCGCCAGCGTGGCGGTCAGCATTGGGAAGAAGCCGCTGACGATCACCGGGGTAACGGCTGAGTCCAAGCCTTATGATGGCACGAAAAACGCGGGCATTACCAGCGTAACCTTCGACGGCGTGAACTTGAACCGAGGCACAGACTACACCGTGACCGCCAACTTTGACGATGCCAGTGTGGACAGCGGCAAGAACGTCACTGCCACAGTGACCCTGATGGGGCAGGCCGCGAAGAATTACGCCCTGGAGCAGAGCAGCTTCCCTACGACTGGCAGCATCACCAAGGCCGCCGCGCCTGACTTCACCAAGGAAACCGCGCTGACCATTGTAAACGGCTACGAAAAGACCTACACTGTGACGCTTCCCGCCCTGCCCACGCTGGAAACGCCCAAAGAGTACGGTGCACCCACCTATGAGCTCGGCGGAATCACACTGGATGGCAGCTACTACACCGGCGGCGCGAAGGTGGAAAACGGCAAGCTGATCCTGCCGATTCAGAAAAATGACGTGAAAACCACCGGCCCTGTGGGCACAGTGACCGTAGTAATCAAGAGCACAAACTATGAGGACATCACGCTGACCGTCAATGTCAATGCGACCAACAAGCTTGTCCCCACTGTTACGGCACCTACGGCAAACGCCCTGACCTACAACGGTGCAGAACAGGCGCTGGTTACAGCAGGCAAGACCACTGGCGGCACGATGCTCTACCGGCTTGACAATTCTGAGTGGAGCGAGCAGCTCCCCACAGCGAAAAACGCCGGGGAATACACTGTTTGGTATAAGGTTCAGGGAAATGCAGAGTACGCAGATGTGGCAGAACAGAACGTGACTGTGACCGTAGCGAAAAAGTCAGTTACCGTTACGGCGCTTGATAAGAGCGCCTACACCGGCAGCACCGCGCCCGACCTTGGCAGCCCGGAAGCAGATAAGGACTACAAGGTGGAGGGTCTGGTTGGTGCAGATACCCTGAGCGGCACGGTAACACTGGACTACGCGCAGACGCCGGATATGAGCAAAACCGGAGAAACCGCAATCAACATCACTGGTACGCTGTCAAATGACAACTATGAGATCACCTATGTTTCTGGAACGTTGACCGTTTCCAAGCAATCTTCCAGCGACGACGGTTCCTCCTCTGGTGGTTCGGGCGGCGATGGAGGTTCCTCCTCCGGCGATTCTGACGATTCCGACAACAATGATAACACCAACCAGCCGGAGGACAAGCCTCAAGCCCCTGTCACCGGTGAAACCAAACCCATACAGCCGGATAAAAACGGCAATGCGGCAGTGGACAACAACTCTGTCCAGTCCGCCATCGACAAGGCCAAACAGGATGCGAAAGAGAACGGCACCACAGAGAACGGGATTGCCGTTACCGTTCCCATCACCCAGACGGCAGGCCAGACCTCTTTTAACGTGACCATCAAGGCGCAGACACTGGATCTGCTGGTTAAAGAAAATGTCCGGCAGTTTACCGTTGCAACAGACCATCTGGTTTCAGTCAATATCGGCCTGGATACTCTGAAGCAGCTGGATAGCGTCTCCGCTGGTGGGGACATCATTCTCCGGGCAGATAAGGTGGATGCCCTGCGCTCCACCGAGGCCAAAGCCGCTATCGGCACAAGACCGGTCTATGACCTGTCACTGGTCTACCTCTCCGGCGGCAAGGAGACACCGATTACCAACCTAAACGGCCATACTGTCTCGGTGCGCCTGCCCTACACACCGGCAAAGGGTGAGCAGACAGGTAATCTCTATGCAGTCTATGTAGATGACGCTGGCAAGGTGGAATGGATCACCAGATCCAGCTACGATGCCAGCCAGAAAGCGGTGGTCTTTGAAACCGGCCATTTCAGCGTTTACGGCGTGGGCTACAAGAACCCTGCCCCGGCCTTTACCGACATTACCGGCCACTGGGCAGCAGATAACATCCTCTTTGCAGCCAGCCGGGGACTGCTCTCCGGCACAAGTGACACCACCTTTAGCCCGGGCACCGGTATGACCAGAGGAATGTTCGTCACCGCCCTGGGGCGGCTGGCGGGCATCAACCCGGACAGCTACAAGACCGGGAAATTCACCGATGTGAAAGCCGACGCTTACTATGCGCCCTATGTGAACTGGGCAGCACAGACCGGAATTGTGACGGGTGTTACCGCCACCACCTTTGCGCCGGATACCAACATCAACCGGGAACAGATGGCGGTGATTATGAAAAATTACGCTGCAAAGCTGGGCTATGATCTGCCCCAGACCTTAAAGGCTGTGACCTTTGCGGACAACGCAAACATCAGCAGCTGGGCGAAGGATGCGGTCAGGGCCATGCAGCAGGCGGGCATCCTGGCCGGGAAGAATGGAAATAAGTTTGACCCCAAGGGAACCGCTACCCGCGCCGAAGTCGCCACCGTACTGCGGCGGTTTGTGGAGATCGTCATTGACTCGCAGACCGCAAACGGCTGGCAGCAGAATGACAGCGGCCAGTGGAGCTATTACAGAAATGGGAAGCCAGTGAAGGGCTGGCTCTCCGACGACCAGAAGTGGTACTGGCTGGTCAAGGCTACCGGAATGATGTTTGCCGGCGGCTGGAAGCAGATTGACGGAAAGTGGTACTACTTCTACACAGACGGGACGATGGCGGTGAATACCACCATTGACGGATATACCATCGGCTCGGATGGTGCAAGAAAGTAACCTACAATAAAAAACGATTTGCCCGTATATCAGCGGACAAAGATAAACGCGGTGGGGTATCAAGAAACCCCACCGCGTTTATTTTTTCTCTTGTTTTTCTCTGGTGTCCAGCATTTTATCATAAAATCGGCAGAATCCCTCCCCCATCCCTCTTAGGTGGCGGGATGAATGCCGCTATAATGATACATAGACAGATGTAAAATGGTAAGCAATTACAATTCTTTCCCTTCCCTTTTGTGAAATCATGTGCTATAATTGATGCAGAACATACGTTCTG
>OLQS01001341.1_pt1 | contig 14422 bp, 10 predicted proteins | sample 1672291 | NCBI WGS metagenome assembly OLQS01 (sample SAMEA3136668, study PRJEB25190) | human gut metagenome | biome: human gut; feature: human-associated habitat; material: faeces | place: Austria | collected 2013
TATATTTGATACTCTCCCCATTTACATACTTATAATAGTTCCGGGGCTTAGTGGAACGGACAACTACATACTGCCATACCCTCTGAAACTGTGAATATGCAAGTGGTTCTCCTTTGCTGTCAGCGATCACATAATCTGATATGGAATTTTCTTTCGCTTCCCGCAGACAATCTACCAAACACTTCGGTATTGGAATATCTCTTTTCGCTGCCGGAGTCTTTAACACCGTAGAAACCACGGGTCTGTTATGCTCTGACCTCCATGCTCTCCGCACGGATATATACGGAGTAGGTGCGTCCAGGAATACACAATCCCATTGCAGTCCAAGCGCCTCCTCCCGGCGAAGCCCGGAATACAAGCAAATCATAATGAACAAATAGGGAGGCAGCCCCTTGACTGTATCCAGCAACACCTCAACCTGCTGGTCGGTTAATGCGTCTTTCTTCTTCGTTGGCCTTCCGCCCTTTGCAGATATTCCAACACAAGGATTATAGCTAATCAGCTCACTACGCTCTGCCGAGTAAAAAATACATTTGATGAGCATATTTACCGTATTGTATAAGCCCTCCGATTTTTTGGTCAGCGGCACAAGTGCCAGACGAATATCATCTGCGGTCACTTCCTCCATATACATATCACCTAAAGGCTTAATGATATAATTTCTCATGTCAGAGGTATAGCCCTTCATCGTAGCTGAAGATACCTTTGCTGATTGCATTAGCAGCCATTTCTCGCAATACTCAGCAACCGTGGGATGCTTCCGCCGGAAAATAATCTCCTCAACCTGCTTCTTCGCTGCCAGCTGCTTTTCATACAGTTCTTCACAGGTGGACGCATACAAACTGACCTGCTTGCCATCCGCATCCAAAATTCGAGTTCGATAATACAAGGTTCCCTTTCTCGTAACGGTTCCGTACTGCGGAACACTCCTATTTTTCTTTGCCATATTGATTTCCTTTCTTGATAATGAGCGTTTACAACTTACACCCCCGTTTTATCAGAAAGCACGAATTTAATCAAAGATACGGATTAGGGGAAACAAAGAGCGAGACATCCTTGCCTCGCTCTTACTGCTTATGATATTCCATTACTTCTGTGCTTTAGGATCGAACACCATCCCACTGAGCAAATGCGCCACCCATACTTTTAACCAGCTCGTCCGGTCGATTGTATTTGACCTTGGCATAGATGTCCATTGTAATCTTGCTACTCTCATGACCTGCCAGATATTGAACCGTTTTGGGATCTACCGACGAATGGATCAGGTTCGTGATATATGTGTGCCGAAGCTGATGGGGTGTTACCTCGAAGTCCAGACTGTAAACTACTTTCCCATTATGAGCGGCCTTTTCTCCCAAAACAGGCGTGACCGTATGCCTGACCCTTTTTCCATCTTCATACCGGTAATAACTCCGCTCCTTGACTGTTCTGGTAACGATGTACTGCCAGAGCCGCTTAAACTGCGTGTAGGACAATGGATCGCCATCCCGATTTGGAACAACATACTCCGAAGTGGAATTTGCCTTTGCTTCTCTCAGACAGTCTGCCAAGCAGATGGGGAGAGGAATGTTTCTCTCCGCTGCCTTTGTTTTCAATTCATCAAGAATGACCGGTCGGTTGCTTTCTGTGTGCCATGCCCTTCGTACTGTTAGGTATGGAGTATCCGTATCAAGATATACAGAATCCCATTGCAGGGCGAGGATTTCTTCTCTCCGCAATCCTGCATACAGACCAAGCATCACAAATACATACGGCGGAAGCCCTTGAATGGCATCCAATAAGCGGGCTGCCTGCTCATCTGTCAGAGCTTCTTTTTCTTTCTGCGGAACTCCTCCGCCTTTTGAGGTCAGATAGACTGTTGGATTTTTCTCAATGACCCTGCTTTCCTTTGCTGCCCGGAAAATAGATTTGTAAAGGACAACCACCGACTTATAAACCGAAGCCGATTTTTTGGAAACAGGAACGAGGGCAAGCTGGATGTCATCCAAAGTCACATCCGCCATCCGCATATCTCCCAATTCTTTGATAATGTGCCTTCTGACTTTAGATGTATAGTCGGTCATTGTAGTAGCTCGTACATGAACCGACTGCATCAGCAGCCATTTCTCACAGTAGTCTGCAACGGTGGGAGACTTTCGACAAAATGTATCATTGTCGATCTGCTCCAACGCATTCAGTTCCTTATCATATAATTCTTCAGGTGTCCTTGCATAAAGGGCCACCAATTTTCCATCTGCATCCTGAACTCTTGTCCTGTAATAGTCAAGACCGTTCAGCGTAACTGTACCGTATTGTGGAATCGCTCGTTTTCTATTTGCCAATTCCTCCACCTCCTAAAAAAGATCTCCAGCGTTGTACCTTTGTTTTATCAGACATCCCTGATTCCATCAAGGATACGGACCTGCTCACGATCTTCCGCGAGGCTTGCGGTAAGTGGTGCTTCTTTCAACAGGCTTTGCCCTGTGCGTACATTTTGCAATATACTCCTGGAGACCTGCCGCAGTAAAATACACACAGCCATTCTGAACATACTGTACATAAGAGATCAGGCCGTTGTTACGGGCGGCATCCAGCGTTGCGATGCTGATTCCTAGGATTTCAGCAGCTTCTTTTCGTGTAATGAGTTTTTCCATAGTCCATATTCCCTCCAATCTGCCAAGGTTATCATCGTGCTTTCAAAATCACATGAATACGCTGGCAGCCGAAACTGCCAGCGCATGGTATCTGATTTTGAATAGAAAATGACCATCTAAGAAAGTAATCGCTTCATATTTTAATATGACTCAATTCTCGTCACATTTGCCACGCAACCCTGACGCTGGGAACATAGCAGGTCTCCGCTGGCGCGGTTGTCATAACTCCGCAGCGTCGTTTTACTCGTGCGCCGCAGGGTTCCCCCCAAGTCTTTAGGAGGCCGTGAGGAAGTATCTTTAAGCCCCCGTGCAGTCCTCGCGCCGGATCTGCCACCATCCGTTTTGTGAAATCGTAGATCGCTCCGAAACAGCTCTATTCATCACCTCCCTGACTGCTCCATCTTCGCGGCGTTCCACACTCGCTCGTACACGGGTTATGTACCTGTTATGCTGTCTATGAAATTGTCAAAGTGCTGTTGAAGGGAGAAAACTTGTCCTTCTATTAACTCTGACAAAAAGAGCAAAAAACGAGCGCACCAAACGAAACTTTTTCAAAAATACTTTGTCAGCTGTTTCAACCCACGCCGGATACTGTCTCGGACACGGCTTGGATCTACACCCTCCGCCGAGGCAATTTCGCTCACACGCATACCCAGGTAATACCGGGCATAGATTCGCTTAGCTTGCTTCTCCGGCAGAGTCATCACAGCAGCATAGAGCTTCTCCCGCAGCTGTTTTTCCTCCAAAATCATTTCTGGTGTCTGAGGTTTCAGCAGGATAGCATTCTCAATACCGTTGTCGCAGTCCAGGGAGTAGTATGCCTTATAGCGATACATTCTCCGGTCATAGGCAGCTTCTGCACGCTCAGCGTCACGGATCGCCTCCAGCACATCTTCGGTTACTTCTACAAAGTGATCGGTTTTATAAATATCGGGATACAGATCCCGGAGATTGACTTTTTTCATCGTGTACCTCCATTTCAATTCACGGGTAGTTAACGGGTGAATCGAATGGAGGCGGAGACCGGCAGCGGTAACAAACCGCTCGTCTATCTAAAAAACGGCAAGCAAAAACGCCAGCTCCCCACAAAGGGATACTGGCGCGACAAGAAAACCTATGATTATACTGGTTTACACAGATTGATAATACCGATATAAAAACATAATGCCCCGGTGGCGGGGCAAGGCTTTTTTTAACTGATGTAACTCATGGGTATTGTGAACCACTAACACAGACATGACGGCATCCTCCTAAAATGCCGCCCCTGCTGATTGCATGAGGGTCGTCGGGTTTCTGCTTTTCGCAAAAAGAAACGGCGGCTCTGTTTTTTCAAAGCCGCCTCAAAAGTGCATAACAATATAGTCACTGTACGACGGCTTTTTTTCTTTTGCCATCGTGCGGCAACTCTTACTCTTTTTCTTATCTTAACAGCTAATTCTCACAGAAATGTCACCAACACACTCCATCTGAATAAAATAATAAGCTGAAACCTCATAAATCTGCGAGGTTTTTCATTTTTAGAAAAGCCGAGAGGGAAGAAACCTCCCGGCTTTCATTCAATTCATACATCCTCTAACCTGTTCTATCGTCTTTGCAAAGACCTCCAGATTTACTCCGAAGTCCTCAGCCGCTCCACCACAGTTCCCTTGTTAAAGAAGTGGAGAACGATCAGCGGAATAACCGCAGCCAACAGCAGATAAAGCACACCAATGACCATAACAGGAACCAATGTAATGTTCAGAGTAAAGAACCACATGGAAGGTCCGTTCAAAGCGCTCTTTAGCACTGTGACTGCCAGGATTGCTGCGACTGCTCCGCCGATAATGTCCGCACCTACGGCATAGTAGATGCCCTCATAGACCATCAGGCGGCGAAGCTGCTTGCCGGTCATACCGATGCTTTGCATGGTAGCAAACTCATGGCGGCGGGTGATGATGTTGGTAATAATCATGTTGGTAAAGTTAATCAGTCCCGCAAAGGCCATGATGCATCCAATCAGACCGCCGATAACCAGAATCATGCTGCGAACCGAATCAAGCTGCTCTTTCAACAACTTGGTGGAAGTATAGGCAACCGAAGAATTTTCGCTCACATAGCTGCTCAAAAATTCTTCCATCTGCGGCTGCAAGGCTTCATCCACATTGAATCCATAAGTCAGCAGCGTGGGAGCGTCATAGATTTCCTTAAATACAGTATCCGGCAGATACACAAAAGGAGCATCGCCAGCGATGTGTGTCTGGGCTGTGGTGGCTGTTGGCGTTTCGGTTTCTGTTCCTACGAGGATCGCTTTTGCAAGGATGGTGCTGGTTTTGACCAGTTCCCCATCTTTGTAGAAGGAAATGCTCTCTCCAACCTGTAACTGATCGGTCAGCGGAGTGCTATTTGGTTCCTCTGTCAATTTGTCGATGGGGCAGCCAATAATGACATATTCTCCGGTAGCCATTTTCTGCGTTAAGGTTTCGACATCTTTTTCGCCTTCAAAAATGCGCATATCCGCCCAGAAGTTTTCGGAGGCTCCCATCACATTACCAAAATAGCGCCTTTCGGTATCAGAACTGGTGTACAGGCTATATCCCTGATAGCTTTGATTTACGACACCTTCTTCCTCATGGAATAACTCTATGCCGCTTAAATCTTCAAACCCATAGTCAACCAGCACATTTCTATCGTCTTTTGTATTTCGGTAAAGATAGCGTTCATCCTCAACTCCGGGTTGTCCGGCAATCAGATCCACTGCCTGTTGTGAGAGTGTATCTTCATGGTGCTGAACGCTTTCCATTACATTAAATGCGGCGGAGTTATAGACATTAAAATCTGTTCTGGTAACACGGTTTACCCACTTTTCTTCATCAAGGCTTTGCGTCACAATGATGATAGAGTTAAACAGGACGATGCACAGAAGCAGGGAAATAATGATGAACGCTGAACGCCTGCGGTTGCGCCCCAGGTTGGAAAAGGCCATGCGGGACAGCTTTACTCCATTGGTACGCTTGGCACTTCTCTTTTTATAGGCGTTCTGCTCGGTGTAGCGGATCGCCTCCAGAGGAGAAATCTTTGCCGCCTTTTTTGCAGGCTTCCGGGTGCTGATAAACACGGTCAGGATCGTAAAGAGAGCGGCGATAACAAAGATCAGCGGCGAGGTCGATACGGATGTCCCCAGCATAGACGATTCAAGGCTGATGATTTCTGTCACGACAGGAAGCAGCACCCAACCGGCAAAGAAACCGGCGATCAGACCGATGGGCAGCCCGATCAGCGTGAGCCAGACTGCCTGACGGTTCACAATGCCCTTGATCTGCCGTGTGGAAGTGCCAATCGTCCGCAGCAGGCCGTATTGACGAACATCCTGCATCACAGAAATATCAAAGATATTGTAGATCAGCAGGTATCCGCACACGACAAACATCAGGATAAATACAACAGCAAACACGATGGACTCTGATGAAGTCAATCCCTGGGACATTTGATTTTCAGAGGCGAGAATGAAATTGTCTGCGCCCATATCCTCTGGATTGCCGCCAATGGAGTAAACGAACTCATTCAACTGCTGCTGAACATTTGCTTTATTCTTCAGCACGACATCGGAAAAAGTAACGCCGGACATTTCATGGTCTACCGCATAAGTGTTCTGGACCACATCGGGGTTTTCCTTTATAAACTGCTCTGAAACAGTCGCAACGCTCACAGAGTCATTGCTTGCTTCCCACCAGCCGGAAAGCACCATATCATAATGATAAGTTTTCCCCCGCAGTTCAAATTCCAACGGAACCTCTGCGCCAACCTTTGGTTCTACACCCAGCGCCTTCAGCGCCAAATCCGTAGTGGCGATCTCATTCGCTTTCTCCGGTGCTGCTCCGTGAGTAGGCACACAGAAGGTCAGCTCCTGCTGCACACTGTCCGCATAATTGATCTCAATGGAATGGCTGGAAGTATTGCTTGCATAGCCAATGATACGCCGGTGGCCTGCCTGCTCCACAAAATCGCTGTTTACAAGCTGCTCGTACTGTTCCTCCGTCATATACCCTAAAGTGCCATCCGCTTTACTGCCTTTCTGCATTTGCAGAGAGAGCTGGATGGAGGATGCCATATTGAACGCCAGGGAAGTGATAGAGGTAAATAGGAAAGCAGTCAGGATAATTGCCAGCAGTGCAGCCAGATTGCGAACCTTATTCTTCTTGAAATAGCGTTTTGACAGCTTGGTAATCACTTTGGAATTATTGTTGCCAAATAAAATATCATTCATAGTCCCACCCCCTTACTGTACGATCTTACCATCCTCGATCCGAATAATGCGGTCGGCAAGCTGGGCGATCTCATTATTATGGGTAATCATAACAAGGGTTTGTTTGAATTTATAGCTGCTTGTTTTCATAAGACTTAATACATCTACACTCGTTTTACTGTCCAGGTTGCCGGTAGGTTCATCCGCCAGCACAATCGTTGGACGGGCAGCCAATGCACGAGCGATTGCTACTCTTTGCTGCTGGCCGCCGGAAAGATTATTGGGCATACTGTTCATTTTATCTTTCAGCCCTAAAAATCCTACTACTTCGTTTAAGAAGTTAGTATCCACTCTGCCTCCGTCCAGTTCCACAGGCAGCACAATGTTTTCAAAGACATTCAGCACCGGCACCAGATTGTAGTTCTGGAAGATGAAGCCAATCTTTCTTCTGCGGAAGATGGTAAGCTGCTCGTCTTTCAATGTAGAGAGGTCGCGCCCATCCACAATGACCTTGCCGGAGGTAGGCACATCCAGCCCGCCGATCATGTTCAGCAGAGTGGATTTGCCGCTGCCGGAGGTTCCAACAATCGCTACAAATTCCCCCTGCTCAACAGAGAGGTTCACACCATCCAGGGCCTTTGTGATGTTCGGCTTTGTGCCGTAGTATTTTTTCAGTTCAATCGTCTGCAAAATGCTCATAGAGAACACCATCCTTTCTTTAACTTAGACCCATTGTAACGAACAAACCTCACAGAAATGTCACGAGCCACAAAAAATTTCCGCTAAATTCGGCCCCAAATGTCACAAGTTCGTGACATTTGAAAAACCGGGAGAAAAATCCCCCGGTTTTCCGCGTCCCACAGCCGCATACGACGGCGCAGGAAGTATTCACTTGATATGGCTGCCCCTGTTATTCATTTACCCGAAGCCGCTCTACAACACTTCGATTGTTAAAGAGCCGGAGTGCGACAACTGGAACGATAAATGCCAATACCAGAAATAGAGCCAGCATAATCAGTGCAGGTAGCAAGGTCATCTGGAATGTCATCATGATACTGCTTGGGCTGATTTCTACAAAAGCCCTTACCAATGTCATGCCAAGCACACCAGCAGCCAGCGTACCGACAATCCCTGCCAGCATTACATAGGAAAAACTTTCAGAAATCATCATTTTTCTGAGCTGTCGGTTCGTCATGCCGATACTCTGCATGGTGGCAAACTCATGGCGGCGGGTAATGATGTTGGTCATAACCAGGTTGATGAAGTTGATCAGCCCCACCAGAGCAAACACCGCGCCAATCACTCCTCCAATCAGCAGGACAACATTTTTTACACTGGAAACAGTTGATTTCATCGTCAAGATAGAAGTATAGACAACATCTGTATCCTGCGCCAGATAGGTTTCCATCTCCTGCTGGTATTGTTCCTCTACATCAAAAAGGAAACCGTACAAGGTAGGAGTTGCATAAATCTCCTTGAATTTATTTTCAGCCATAAAGATTTTCGGACCATCTATTATTGCTGAGATATTTGAACCGCCGCCAGTCACAGTCACATCGCTATTAGTAGCTGCGGCTTTTGCGATAATGGTAAATTCCTCGGTTGGAGTTCCATTTTCATAAAATTGAATGGTATCTCCAACTGATAATCCACGATAATCGGCGGCATTCGCCCCACCAAAGTTACCATGATCGTTATATTCGCCCATTAAAATTACATTGTTGCCATTCCAAAGTTTGTCTTTTAAGACAGATAAATCAGTTTCACCTTCGATAATGTCCAGCCGATCGAAGAAGTTTTCCGAAAAGCCAAATACATTTCCGAGGGGGTGGTTATCCGCAGTCAGAACGGCGCTGTCTGTTCCTGTTTGGTCAACACCTAAATTGAGGTGTTCCGGCACCATTCGCTGCTCCTTATATGTGTTATCAACCACATAGGAAGTTCCCCAGTCACAAGAAATATGGTCATCTTCAAAAGTGTTCCGGTACAGGTAGACCTCGTTTGTGACTCCGGGCTGTTCCTTGATTTCCTCCACTGCCTTCTCTGGAACAGTACTGTTATGCCCAAAGTCATTTCCAAATGCCGCCTGAATGCCTGGACTATATACCATAAAATCACTTCGGGTCTGTTTTGCGATATAGGTATCTTCGTCAAAGCTGCCACTCACTATGAACACCGAGTTCAGGAGGACAATGCTCAAAGTCAGAGAAATCACAATAAAGACTGTCCGACGCTTATTACGCTGAAGATTTGCCTTCGCCATGCGGGGAATAACTGCTCCGGAAGCTGTCTTTTTTCGCTTTATGGAAACAGCGTCCTGCTCTACATAGCGGATAGCCTCGATAGGGGACACACGGGAAGCTTTCTTTACTGCCTTTCTGGTACTGATATAAACCGTAAGTCCCGAGAACAGGATCGCACCTGCGATAATGCCCAAATAGGGGAGTGTACCAACTTCAATATTTCCACCGCTGTAATCAAGAGCAAATATCTGGAGTGCAGCGGGCAGAATACTGCGGCCAAGCAATGTGCCAAAAAGCAGACCGAATGGCGTGCCGGTCAGGAACAGATACAGTGCCTGCCGATTGACCAAACGCCTGATCTGTCTGGAAGTTGTTCCTACAGTCCTCAACAAGCCGTACTGGCGAATATCATTTGTTACAGCAATCTCAAACACATTGTAGATCAACAGATACCCACAGAACATGAACAGGACGCCAAACACACCGGCTACCAGCCACATCATAAGACCGCTTTCATTAGAGACAATGGGATTAGGGGCAACGCGAACCGCATTGGCTGCATTGACATCATCCGGATTACCGCCGATATTGCGGACAAGCTCTGAAATGCGGTCCTTCACCATGTAGTTATCCCGCATTACTACATCGGCTGTATAAATGCCACAGCCAACACGCCCCTGAGCAATATCGCTCATCATTTCTGCATTTTCTTCCAGAAAGGCTTTGGAAACGATGACCGATTCAGATTTTTCATTTGGTGTGTCGTAAATACCGGATACGACCATATCAAAATGATAAACCTGACCGCTTTGACGAACTTTCAATTCCACAGGAATTTCTGCCCCGATTTTTTCTTCGATGTTCAGATCCTTCAGTATATTGGCAGAGACCAAAACCTCATTTGCTTTTTGAGGGACAGAGCCTGTGCGCGGCGTCAGCATCCGAATTTCCAACTGGGTCTGGTCGGCATAATCGACCTCTGCAACACGCCGGTTTGTGTTAGTCATAATTTCGACTGGTATCCAGCAGCCCACCTTTTCAAACATGGCGTTTTCTTTTAACTGCTGGAACTGATCCTCGGAAAGTCCCTGTACCAGAGCATCCGCAGATGATCCCATCATTTTTGCCATGCTGTATTCCAGCGTCCCACTGGCTCCCATGCCAATGGTCAGGACGGCCGTAAAGAGAAAGGTTGTCAGGGCAATCGCAATGACCGCAATCACATTCCGCATTTTGTTACTGCGAAAACTGCGATTTGCCAGCTTTTTGATGACAGCCTTGTTGTTATTACCAAATAGAATGTCATTCATAGTTCCGCCCCCCTTTACTGAACGATCTTACCATCCTCGATCCGAATAATGCGGTCGGCAAGCTGGGCGATTTCACTGTTATGGGTGATCATCACGAGGGTCTGGTGGAATTTCTGGCTTGTGGTTTTCAGAAGCCCCAGCACATCGGCGCTAGTCTTGCTGTCCAGATTGCCGGTGGGTTCATCAGCCAGTACGATAGCAGGCTTCGATACCAGAGCGCGGGCGATGGCTACACGCTGCTGCTGGCCGCCGGAGAGGTTATTGGGCATATTGTTCAGCTTATCCTCCAGCCCCAGCATCTGCACTACTTCGTTCATAAACTTCTTGTCTACCTTGTTTCCGTCCAGCTCCACAGGCAGCACAATGTTTTCGTAGACATTCAACACCGGCACCAGATTGTAGTTCTGGAAGATAAAGCCAATCTTTCTTCTACGGAAAACGGTCAGCTCCTCGTCTTTGAGTTTGGACAGCTCCTTGCCATCCACGACTACCTGGCCGGAGGTGGGCACATCCAACCCGCCGATCATGTTCAGTAGCGTGGATTTACCGCTGCCGGAGGTTCCCACGATGGCTACAAATTCGCCCTTTTCTATGGAAAGGGTCACACCATCCAAGGCTCTGGTAATGTTCGGCTCTGCGCCATAATATTTTTTCAGTTCAGTCGTTTGCAAAATGCTCATAAAGAACACCATCCTTTCTTTTTGATAAACCCATTGTAACGACCAAACCTCACAGAAATGTCACGAGCCACAAAAAATTTCCGCTAAATTCGGCCCCAAATGTCACAAGTCTGTGACATTTCAATTTTTGGGGCGTGTCGGCGCTACTTTCGGAGCAGGAAAACAGAAAAGGTTGAGCCTTTCCCGACCTCGGACGCCACCCTGATATAACCGCCCTGCAAGGTCACAATCTCACGAGCCAGATACAGTCCGATCCCAATTCCGTCCACATCATGCACCGCATCTTCCCGGTAAAACCGTTTGAAAATCGTCCCCTGGTGCTGCTCTGAAATGCCGATGCCAGTGTCGGCAATGTCGATCTTCACATACATTTCCCATCCTTCCACAGACACACGGATCTGACCGCCTGCCGGGGTGTACTTCACTGCGTTATCCAGAATGTTGAACAGGGCTTCGCTTGTCCATTTTCTATCATGGCGCGCATCCAAATGTTCCGGGCATTCCACCTGCACATCTATTTGTTTCTTTTCGGCATTGAGCAAAATCCCGCCCAGGGCAGCGGCAAGGGTATCATAAACCGGCTGCTGTTTTTGCTCCAGCGAAATGACTCCCGTTTCCAGGCGGGAGGTTTTAATCATGGCTTGCATGAGGAAGTCCAGCTTATCAAGCTGGCTGGCCTGGGCTGTCAGAAATTCCTTTTGCTTCTGCGGGGGAACCTCGTTTTCAAGCAGCGTGTTGTTGATCATCTTCAAGTTGGCAATCGGGGTCTTGACCTGATGGGAAATGTCGGAGATCAGCTCTTGCAGGTCAGCCCGTTCCTTTGCGATGCTGTTTTTATTTTCCTGCATGACCTCGTACAGCCGCCCCAGCCGGTAGTTGATTTTATAGAACAGGCTTTCTTCCTCGACCGTCTGCTTGGGCTGCATATCCCCGGAGAGCATATCATCCATCTGACCACAAAAGGCATCGGAGAACCGGACCAGCTTCCGGCGGATCAGGGCCACAAAGAAGATAACGCAGAGCAGTACAAAGAGACTGAACAGGAACACACACCGGACAGCGGTTATATTCTGGGTCAGCAGATACACAGCGGTGCAGACTGCACCAACTGCCAGCAGCAGAAGCGTTCCCAAAAGGATGCAGGCTTTGTTGATGGAGAGTTTTCGCATATTCATTTCGGTGTCCCTCCAATCCACATATAGCCCATACCGTACACCGTCTTGATGTACTGGCGGCCCTCCGTTTCAATTTTGTTCCGCACCCGGCTGATGGCCGCAGTCAGGGCGTGTTCATCCACAAAGTTCCCATCGGCATCCCACAGCTTCTCAAGCAGCACCTGTCTGGTCAAAACATTCTGCGGGTTTTTGGTCAGGATTTTTAACAACCGGTATTCCAATGGAGTGAACACCAGCGGCTTACCGGACAGGGAAGCCGTCATCTCCGAGAAATTGATGGACAGCGCACCATCCTCGTAGCAATCACCGCCGCCAGATTGTTTTGCCAGCCGCCCCAGCACCACGGACAGCTTTTTTTGAAAGACGCTCATAGGAAATGGCTTGGTCACATAGTCCTCTGCGCCCAGCTCATAACCTTTGAGCATATCACTCTCCATATCATTTGCGGTCAGGAAGATCACCGCCGTATCCGGCCGGCGCTCCTTTACCTCCCGGCAGAAATCAAAGCCGTTCCCATCCGGTAGGTTTACATCCAGCACAATCAGGTCATAGTCCTGCCTGGTCAGAAAGTTGCTGGCTGCTGATTTTGTTAGGGCAGAGTCTACGACATAGCCCGCAGCATCCAGGTTATAGCACAAAGTATTATTCAAAAGTCGGTCATCCTCGACTACTAAAATTCGCATTGTATCACACTCCTTCATTCTTAGTGTAGCATCCAAATGTCACAGAAACCTCACGAGAGGATTATTTTTTTGTATTTTTGAAACGGCGGTCTGCCGGTTTCTCTGCATCCTTTGGAATCAGCCAAATGGTAGCCATCTTCACAGCACCGGGGATACGCCCACCGGCGCATAAATAATTGATCTGCCTTGGAGTAACACCCCATTTTTCACTTGCTTCTTTCAGCGTCATATAATCCATATAGTTTCCCCCCAATATGGTTTATTATATTTCCTTTGCTCGAAGAATACAAGCTTGCAAATGGGGCGCAAGGCCCTGTGCCAGAAGCACTTTGAGACCTTACGCCCATTGCTATTCTATCCTAAAAATACTTTGCCAGTTGCTTCAGACCGCGCCGGATACTGTCACGGACACGGCTTGGGTCTACACCCTCCGCTGCGGCGATCTCACTCACGCGCATACCCAGGTAATACCGGGCATAGATCCGCTTGGCCTGCTTCTCCGGCAGAGCCATCACAGCGGCATAGAGCTGCTCCCGCAGCTGCTTTTCCTCCAGAAGCATTTCCGGTGTCTGGGGCTTCATCAGGATCGCATTTTCAATGCCGTTGTCGCAGTCCAGAGAGTAGTACGCCTTATAGCGATACATCCTCCGGTCATAAGCAGCTTCCGCACGCTCAGCGGCTCGGATCGTCTCCAGTACATCTTCTGTTACTTCTACAAAGTGATCGTTTTTATAGACATCAGGATACAATTCCCGGAGATTGACTTTCTTCATTATGTACCTCCATTTCGATTCACGGGCAGTTGACGAGTGAATCGAAAGGAGGAGGGGATCGGCAGCGACATACTTCGGGAGCTTTCCCGAAAAATCGACAGCAAAAAACACCAGTTCCCCATAATGAGAAACTGGCGCAACAAAAATGACTATGATTCTTCTGCTTTAGTTGGAATGATAATACCGATAGGAAGTCATACCTCCCCGGAGGAGGGGCAAGGCTTTTTTTAGCAGGTGCTCGTGGCTATTATGAAAAAAGGGGAAAATTGACACGGCGATACCTCCAAGATACCGCCGTATCCTTAAAAAAGGGCGACTTTAATACACCCTCCGTATTCTTATTTTTCAAAAGAAAACGGCGGTCTGAAATTTGTTATTTCAAAACCGCCGTAAGGCTACTGTATTTTGTTTTGGCGCACGAATATCCAGCCACCGAAACAACGGTTTTTTTTATTTCCGCTGGGTGGCTATATTCTTATCGTAAAGTTTACAGAAAATCTTCTACGCGATGCTGCTCTATTATTTCTTTTCCAATAAGTGTAATTGCTCTTTTAGGACACTGGTTAATACATCGATAGCACATGGTACATTGATCATGAGCCTGAACACTATTATCAATTATAGAAATGTTTTTCATCGGACAAAGTTCTGCACATTTATGGGCACAGACGTAGGTTTGCGCTTCAAGAGCACTCGCGGACGT
>OLQS01001367.1_pt1 | contig 14278 bp, 8 predicted proteins | sample 1672291 | NCBI WGS metagenome assembly OLQS01 (sample SAMEA3136668, study PRJEB25190) | human gut metagenome | biome: human gut; feature: human-associated habitat; material: faeces | place: Austria | collected 2013
CCCAAGAAGGGGCGGCAGGCGAAGCCTGCTTTGCGTAGCAAAGTAATGAACAGTTCGTTTCCCAAGCCCTTCCGCTGCCTCAAAATTACTTTGTCTACAGTCTGAAGCTGGGGAATTTTTCCTCAGCTTTTTGATTGTTTATAGAATTTTAAAGGTTGTTTCATCTTCCCGTATGGAATGGGGTTTATTTTCCATTTTTCTGATTTTGATGCGTTTGAGGGAATTCATGAATTTCAGCAGGAAGCGGATGCGGCTTTCAAAGCCCTGCACCTCTGCGATAACCTCCCCATTTTCGGCATTTTTTACCCAGCCGGTCAGCTCCAGTCTTTCTGCCATCTGCGCCAGCTCGATGCGAAAGCCGACCTTTTGTACACGTCCGTGGAAGGTGATATGGCGGCGGACAAAGCGGTTTTCTTCAAAATCGGGCAATCGGACGCGATTCACCTGATGGCAGATATAAGTATTTCTTGCGGATTTTAATGCTTCAATGGGTTTCATGCAATCACCACCTATTTGTTTTTCTGTTTATACATTATAACAAAGAAGGAACGCATTTGCCAGCCGTCTTTTGAAAAGATTTTTCTTAGAGTTCGATTAGGGAGGTTTACCTTTTCTTTTTTTTGTATTATAATCAAAATTACTTATGGTATTATGCCCGCAATATGGGGCGAGTGAAGAAAAGGAACAGGGGGATTCCCATGAAAAAAGGTTCCTCAGGGAATAGAAAAAAAAGAAGACCGCCCAGACTGGAGGCACCTGTGAACCGTTATCCCACAAGGGACAATGTCTACAATCTGCAAAGAGAACGGCAGAGACGACAGGCGCAGGCGGAGAGACAGGCACGCGAATGGCAGCAGGCGCAGATGGGCTATGCGCAGACACCGCATCCTGCAAAGAGGAAGAAGCACAGGCAGAGAAGAAGGGGCAGCCACATGATGATGCCTTTGCTTGTATTTGCAATCATTGCGTTGTATCTGGTGGGGCAGATTGGCAGCCTTGCGATAAAGGGCTCTGATATTGATGTGGAAACGGTGGCATACGGCACGATTGATACGCCTGAGGTTTATACGGGGCTGATCCTTCGGGAGGAATATGTGGTGGACAGCACCAGAGACGGGCAGCCGTATTATCAGTATTCGCAGGGGGACTATGTGCCGAAGGGCGCAGTAGTCTGCACGGTAAAGGATACGGATTCAACGGATGCGCTGGAAAGCAAGCTGAACCAGATTGATAAGGATATTCTGAAAAGCCAGAAGGCAAGAACGGATTTATCTGCCTTTTCGGAGGATATTTCCCGTTTGGAGGATAACGTGAGCCGGACGGTGGATGCCTATGCAGGGCGTTCCATGCGGTCGAGCCTTTCCTATATGTATACGCTGAAAAGCCAAGTGACCTCCTTTATGGATCAGAGAAACGAAATTTGGCTGACAGAGAATGTGGACAGCCTTTCACAGCTGACAGAGGAAAGAAATGTGTACGAGCAGCAGCTGGCGCAGAACCAAAGTGCGCTGACGGCATCGGAGGCAGGTGTGCTTTGTCTGAGCTATGACGGGATGGAGAAAAAGCTGACACCCGACAAGGCGGAGCAGGTAACGGAAAAGCAGATCGGGGATGCAAAGACACAGTATATCTCCAAGGCGAAAAGCGTTGCCAAGGGCGATCCGCTCTTTAAGATTATTACGGATAACAAGTGGTATGTGGTTGCATATCTGCCGAACAACGCCGTAGCAGGCTGGGAGGCAGGGAAGACAAGCTGTACCCTGAATATGATGACGGAGGAAGAAACCTACAAAATCAGCGCAGATGTGGAAAGCCTCACCGCAGGAGATAAGCAGACGAAGGTTGTTTTCTCAAGCTATGAGCACATGGAGGACTTCATGGAAAGCCGCACGATTTCCTTCAGCTTAGAGGGGACTGTGACAGAGGGTCTGAAGATTCCCAATGATGCGATTGTGGAAAAATCCCTGCTGAAAATTCCCAGAAGCTGTCTGACGGAAAGCATGGGCAATACGGGTGTTTTGCTTGTGAAGGGAAGCAGCACGAAATTTATCGACATTACCGCTGTGACGAGCGATGAGGATGCGGTTTACATTGAATTGGAGGACAGCGGACTGAAAACAGGCGATGTTGTGCTGCAGGGTACAGGCGAGGATGCCGCACAGGTAACGCTTTCCGAGCTGCTGCCGCACGCAGGGGTTTATGTGGCAAACAGCTCCATCGCGAAGTTTGTTGTAATTGATGTTGTGGAACAGAATCAGGAATATGCCATTGTGCAGGCAGGCAGCACAACGGGGCTGCAGCCATACGATACGATTGTTTCCGATGCAAAGAATATCAAGGAGGGCGACAGCGTTTTTTAAGCGTCCGGATGGATAAAGAGATAGAAAGAAGGCAGAAATATGAGCGTAGTTGAAAATATTCAGAATGTGAGAGCAAAAATTGCGGCAGCCGCAGAAAAAAGCGGCAGAACGGCGGAGGACGTACTTCTGTTGGCAGTCAGCAAGACAAAGCCTGTGGAGCTGATTGGCGAGGCGGTGCAGGCAGGGTGTCTTTCTCTGGGCGAAAACAAGGTGCAGGAAATCATGGAAAAATATGAGCCGATGATGGAATATGCGCCGGAGGGAGAGAGAATCCACTGGCATTTAATCGGGCATTTGCAGACAAACAAGGTGAAATATATCATTGATAAGAATCTGTATCTTTCTGCGTATGCCGGAGACGGTCATTATAATGATATGGATATGCTGGAGATTGGCCGTGGACTGAAACCGGAGGAAGAAGAGGTGCACTTCGGTATGTGGTGTATCATGAGTTCTCCCTTGTTGATAGGCTGTGACCTGACAACGATTCCCGAGGCTTCTTTGAAACTCTTGAAGAATAAGGAACTGATTGCCTTAAATCAAGACCCGTTGGGATTACAGGCCTATGTGGTGCAGCATGAGAATAAGGGCTATGTGCTGGTAAAGGATATAGAACAGGAACGCGGCAAAGTGCGTGCGGTGGCTTTGTATAACCCTTCGGACAGTATTTGTGATTTCTCTGTTCCCATGAGTGTTTTGGAAATGGGAGGTAAAGTGAAGATGCGTGATTTGGTGAAGCAAAAAGACCTTAAGGCAGTTCAGGGGACACTGAACCGGCAATTGCCTGCACATAGTGTCCTGATTTTGCGTATGGAAGCAGAGCAGCGTCTTGAACCTGTGCGTTATGAGGCTGAGTGGGCTTATTTGCCTTGTTTTAATGATTTGGGACTGCGCCCGAAAACCATTCTGTATGCACCGATGAAGGAAGCGTCCGGGGGGATGAAGGTCAGCTATCTGGGAGGACGTGCCGAAAACTATGCCGAATGGAATAAAGTATATAGTGAAAAGGGCGGAATGTATGAAATGACCATCCAATATGTGCCTCATGCAGACCGCAAACTGGAAATTAAAGTAAACAATGAAAAGAGTATCCTGCTGAAAGACCTTGCCGGAACCGATGGACAGCAGCTTGCTTCCGTAACAGTGCAGGTGCGTTTGAAGCCGGGAAATAATGTAGTCCGTATGGGAAGTCCTTATTGCTGGGCACCCGATATCGACTGCTTTACTCTGAAGAAAATAGAATAATAGGATTTATACAATGAAGAAAAGTTGTTTGATTATAGGAACCTTGTTATGGGGAATGAGTGCTTTTGCACAGACTACAATATGGAAACGCAGTGGATGGGAATGTCGTATTTCGGATAAAGGGACATTGGAGCAGATTGTTTTTAAAGGCAGTCAGCGTAATGATACGGTGCCTTTTTTTCATGATAAGAGTAATATGGGTCCCAGTTTCTACGCCAATATGGGTAACGGGAATATAAAAGCGGACTGGATACCGGATGGATATCGGTCTTACCGTGCAACCATCGATGGTGTAGAGTGCCGTCTTACTTATAAAGAATGGAAGGGACAGCCTGCTATGGAGGTTATATTGGAAAACAAGGGAAATGTTCCTTTTCAACCCGTAAAGGCAGGATTGAAATTGGGTATTGATACTTATATGGATAAGTATCCCGATTGGTTCGGTAAGTATTTTCCAACGCTGATGATGAACGAGAAAACTCATTTCTATGGTTATCTTCAGACTCCGTCGGGACATACATTGGGCGTTGTCTCACCGCAGCCTGTTGCATCATGGAGCGTGGATTATAACTTGGGATATCAAGACCCCGCTCCTCATTGGTTTATGGGACATCGTATCGAATCCCTGAACCTTGATTTGATGAATGCACTGCCTTTGCCTCAGCATTGTCCGCAAGATTTGTGGATTTTGAAACAAGGGGAACGTAAAACGTGGACGATTGCCTTTGTTGATATCAATACTCCGGGCGAATTTGAAGAAACGATTCATAAGGTGGCCGGTGTGCCTATGATTCGTATGCCTCAAACGGTGTATCAGCCTAAGGAGACTGCAACATTTGAAGTACTTGCAGCCGCTCCGACTGTCGAAGTGACAGATAGTGAAGGAAAGCTTCAGAAGGTTACAGTGAAAAGTAAATCGGGTCATGTGAAGGAGGTATCTTGTATGCTTCCCTCGGTGGGACTGTATACAGTGAAGGTTACAGACGGTGACAAGCAGTCGCAAGGTGTATTGTCTGCCCACGCTTCTTGGGAATGGACTATGGAGCGCGCCAGAGAAGGTGCATTGAAATATCATCAGAAAGCAACTTCCCATATCGAGAGTTGGTATGGTTTCCATTCTTCCTTTATTGCAGCCAGGTATTTCCCTGAAAAGCAACAGGATGAGGCTTTGCGCAGTCGTTTTGATTATTTGTTCGGGCTGTTGCACGACCGGACAAAGATGGTGCCGTTATATCATGCCTCACGTATTCAGAATACATCGGGAACAATAGGATTGTTGGTTGATAAATATGAAGCCTATGGCGATGTAGAGGATTTGAAGAAGGCTTCTCGTCTGGCGGACTGGCTGATGAATACCTGGCAGCGTAAAGACGGAGCTTACGTAAACCATAATACGGTGTATACCAGCGTTATTTATGTAGCGAAAAGTATGTTGGAACTTACTTTGGTCGAACGTGAACTGGGTAAGACGGAGAGTGTGTGGAAAGAGGCTGCCGACCGTCACTATGCTTCTGCCAAACGTGCCATCGACCAGTTGGTGGCCTCACAAGGCGATTTTGAGACCGAAGGTGAGCTGACTTTTGAGGATGGGATGGTTTCCTGTTCGGCGCTTCAGATTGGTATGCTTGCATTGATGCAGCAGGATGAAAAGGAGCGCAAACATTATACGGATGCCATGTTACAGATATTGAACAGTCATGATTGTCTGACTCAGTTGCGTGTTCCCGATGCCCGCCGTCGTGGAGGAACCATGCGCTATTGGGAGGCTCAATATGACGTGCAGATGTTGCCTAATATGTTCAACTCGCCTCACGGCTGGAGTGGCTGGCGTGCTTATGCCACCTATTATGCTTATCTGTTGACCGGTGAAGAACGTTGGTTGAAAGAGACATTTAATGCCATGGGAGCTTTCTCCAATTTGATTGATTTCCGTACGGGAGATTTACGTTGGGCTTTTGTGGTCGACCCGTATCTGAAAGTGAAGCAGGCTTGCAGTGCCGATACTCATGTGACGGAAGATTCATTGAGTTTTGGCAATCCGCATCCCGAATTATATGATACCCGTGAGTTTGTGATTGGTGAGCAATATGTAAATATGATTAGTGATTGGCAGACAGTCAATACACAGGATAATGATGTGCACGAGCTTTTTAAATGTATCGGTGAGACAATGTTGACCAATGCGTTTGTTGTAGAACGGCCCGATGGCGAAGTGATAGGCTATAACTGCCGGGTAACCCGTCAGGGAAACAAGCTGACCGTAAAAGCAAATGAAAAGCAGATAGTCAATCTGCACTGTAATTTGAGAAAAGCCTATACCGTATCATTCAATGGTAAAACTCAAGACCTGAAACAATCGTATTTGGGTTGGGCTTTTGGAAAGGACATTTATCTATAATTGATTCTATGATATGAAAACACACTCTTTGCTATTATTGCTTCTGTCTTTTGTACAGGTGTTTCCACTTTTTGGGGAAACACCTTACAAGGAAGAACGCCGGGTTATCTATTCCTCGGAAGCGCCGGAAAGACCTTATCTCTTGCAGCCCGGACATAGTTTGGAACAAACTGTATCATTTCCCAAACGTGCTTATCCCACTCGTAAGTTTCTGCGTGTAACGGGTGGAGTCAAGATGCCTGCTCCCTTTCAGGAACGTGGTGAAGAGATGTTCCGTCGAAGTGAGTTTTTTATTGATGACAATTTGGATTCTGTCGTTACTCGTAAAGATCGCTACTCCCTCTATTTCAAGGGAGAGAATGATGCTTTTGAGCGTTATGCCTACTTCCGTGTCATGGGAGAGGCACTTAAACCGGGGAAGCTGACTGTGCATCTTCCGGTGGTTCGTCGCCGACAGCTGACTGTGGACGTTAAGGGTCGGTTCGGATTGGAACTGGAACTTTATTACAAGAAACCCGGACGGGCAGCACAGGATATTTTTGATATTCCCGACAGCGTGTTATTTGTGCCTGTCCCTGTCGGCACGGGAAAGTATCAGGATGTCAGCCATACTTTTACATTGCCCGATAACGTGGCTTGCGCTCTGCTGTGTGCAGGAGGAAGCGGTTTCAGTGGTGAATGTTGGCTGGAAGCGCCCCGTTTGGAGCAGAATGGCAAAACTGTGTGGCATGTCCCTTTCACCAAGTTTGCACAGAAAGCGAGTCAGGTGGATTATTGGGTAGGATGTAATCTGGCGACTCGCAGTTGGCCGCGCTGGAGGCTGGAATTTGATGGTCGGGAAGTATTCGAGGGAAATATCTTTGACCGTGCTTCCAATGTGGCCGATTTCTATATCCTGTTGCCCGGAGACCTGCAGGGAACAGGCTGTTTTAAGCTCTCTTTGTTGGAAGAGCCTCACCGGGCTGCTTTTCCTTACGAAGTGCGCACGTTGGAGGTGATTGAAGAGACTGCCCGTGACTTTGAAATTATTTCAGTTCCTAAGTATGTTTCCAAGTCCGCTTCTTTCGGCGTGTTGATTGAGACAAACCGTCCGAATGTGAAATTGCAAGTAAAGAGTGATGCCGCTCTGCAACCGGCCACGCAAGAGGTCCGATTTAAAGAAGCCGGACTGCATGTTGTAGAGTTCAGGGCGGATTCTTGTCTGACCGATGTGAAGATGGAATTCAGCGACGGTAGCCGTAGCGAGTCTGCTGCGATAGAACAGATTGTGGAACGGGCTCCCGAAAATATCTATATTTCTTCAGGAGATGAAATCTATATCGACAAGCAATATACTCCATACAGTTATTTCTTTAAATGGTATATATCGCAACGTGTAGGCAACTGGTATCAGTTCCGCCCCTCTTACCAATGGAGTGGATGCCGTATCACCGACCCGGAAATAATTGGTTATTATACCCATTTGCTTGATGGTTTGAAGATACCATACGCATGGCAGGCAGAAGGCAGAACCTTGGCAGGTAGTCGCCTGAATCCGTCGAATGAAGAACTTGCCTCCCCCATGTTCCGTGGAAAACAAGCCCATGAGAATGACGGTGGTTACTATTATTGGCAACATTTCAAATATCAGGGATTGCATTCGGACATGGCTGCCCGTAATCGTATCTTTGCAAAGCATCGTCCTATTTATACAGACCACGGCACATTTATCCATTATGATACGGAGGCTGTGACCGATATGGCGGACGGAGCCCGCAAACTGGTATCTAACTTGCGCTACTCTAAAGGAGAAAGCGTGCGTCATACAGGTCCGTCTTCACTATTTCGTTATTTTTATCAGGCAGGTTATGAATGGGTGGGAGCCGAACAAATGTATGGACCTGAAGAGACGATACTTTCTGCTTTGCGTGGTGCGTCTTTGGCATACAGTCGTCCGACATACGGCTCGTTGCATGCCATGCAATGGGGAAGCGGTCCTTTCACCGACCCTAAACATTCGTTGCGTCTCTATCTTTCACTGGCTGTGGCTTATATGCACGGTTCTTCACATATAAATACGGAAGAAGCTTTGTGGACAGATGAATTTATGAACGACCGTTATTCTCCGTCGGGCAAGGAACATCTGGCAGCACAGCATCGTGTCCTTGATTTTATTGAAACACATAGCCGTCGTGGAGAGTTTCATAGCAATATTGCTGTGATTCAGGGACGGAATGATGCATGGAAATCTTTTGGGCGTGGCAGTTTGTGGTCACAAGAAGGCGAGAAATGGAAATTCAACAAGGCTTGCGAAAGTTTTGACTTGCTGAAAGTGTTTTATCCCGACCACATTATTGACGGATGCGGTCCCGAAGGATGGTTTACCTCTACGCCTTACGGTCCGGTGGACTTGCTGCCGGTTGAGGCTCCGCAAGATGTAATGAACCGCTACAAAGCCATGATTTTCTTGGGATGGAACACATATGACAAAGGTGATTTTGAACGTATCCGCGATTATGTCTTCCATGGAGGAACACTGATTTTGTCTGCTGCCCATATCAATGCCTGTCTGCAACCGGATGAAAAGCCTTGTTTTCCGCAGGATGATGCACCCGTTCGTGAACTGTTGGGAGAAGACTATCGGAGCCTGATGCAACAAACAACATTGAACTATGGCAAAGGAAAGATCATCTATTTCCCGGAAGCCCTTTATCCGGCAGAGGATAAACTGAAGGCAGCCTATATAAAAGTGATGCAGGATATTGCCGCTTCAACAGTTCATCCGGAGGCGGAGAACGGTTGGATAGAGGCAGCTCCGTCGGTAGGATTTACGGCATGGCAGGACGGTGAACGTCGCACGCTTTATGTTTTGAATACGGATTGGCAGAGTGATGAGGAAACGCATCCTTATACCTTTATCTATGGAAAGGGTAAGTTCCGCTTATCTATAGCCCGTTATCAACTTGGCACGATTCATTGTGCGGCTCAGTTGGCGGCAGCTCCGTCAAGTAATACCACCGATGTACTTTCTATTGTGAAAGAGGCTGACGGATGGACGGTGAGGGTTCAGACTACCGGTCCCGATACCGTTAAATTTATGTTTGCAAGCAATGGTTTGGAGAAAGAAGTTTCTTTCTCTTCTCCCGGTATACACGTTTACAAGTTGTCTTTATAAACAGCATATTAACTTCTAAATCATAAAATGAACATGAGAACGATTTGTCTTATTTGCATGCTCTGTCTGGCAGTGGTTGTTAAAGCGGCTTCTCCCATACAAGGCTTATTGGAACGCATTGATAAAGGAGCTTCGCGCAAGTTTGTCATTGAGCAGGTGAAGTCACCGACCGATTTCTTTGAATTAGACCAAAAAGGTGATAAAGTAGTGATTCGTGGCAATAATTATGTGAGCATTGCCACAGGAGTGAACTGGTACTTGAAATACTATGCAGGTATTCAACTTTCGTGGAATGGGATGACGGCGCAACTTCCTGCCGTTCTTCCGGCCGTGCCTCAGAAAGAACGTCATGAAACGGACTTGAAGTATCGTTATGACTTTAATTATTGTACCTATTCCTATACCATGGCATTTTGGGACTGGGATCGTTGGGAGAAGGAAATTGACTGGATGGCATTGCATGGCATCAATCTTCCTTTGGCAGTGGTAGGTGCAGATGTGGTGTGGTATAATGTATTGACCAAACTGGGCTATACCAAAGACGAAATCAATGAATTTATTGCCGGTCCTGCTTTTCAGGGATGGTGGTTAATGAATAACCTGGAAGGTTGGGGCGGTCCTAATCCCGATAGCTGGTATAAACAACGTGAAACTTTACAGAAACAAATCTTGAAGCGTATGCGTGAATATGGCATCCGGCCGGTATTGCCGGGTTATTCGGGCATGGTTCCTCACAATGCCAAAGAGCGTTTGGGGCTGAATGTTTCCGATCCGGGCTTGTGGTGCGGTTATCGGCGTCCTGCTTTCTTGCAGCCCACCGACCCACGTTTCAACGAAATTGCCGACCTTTATTATAAGGAGATGAGTCGTCTTTACGGCAAAGCCGATTTTTATAGCATGGACCCCTTCCACGAAGGAGGCAATGTGGCAGGTGTCGATTTGAATGCTGCAGGCCAGGCCATTTGGGGAGCAATGAAAAAGGCAAACCCGAAAGCTGTCTGGGTGGCTCAGGCATGGCAGGCGAATCCTCGCCAAAAGATGATTGAAAATCTTCCTGCCGGAGATTTGATTGTGCTCGACCTTTTTGCCGAGAGCCGTCCTCAATGGGGTGATCCTGAGTCTACCTGGTATCGTAAGGAAGGCTTCGGCAAGCATGACTGGCTTTACTGTATGCTGCTGAACTATGGTGGCAATGTAGGTCTGCATGGAAAGATGAAGCATGTCATCGATGAGTTCTATAAGGCAAAAACATCTTCTTTCGGCAAGACAATGAAAGGAGTGGGTATGACTATGGAAGGTTCGGAAAATAATCCGGTAATGTTCGAGCTGTTGTGTGAACTACCTTGGCGTCCGGCTCGGTTTGATAAAGATGAATGGTTGAAAAACTATACAGTGGCGCGTTATGGCAAGGCCGACAAAGCGGTTCAGGATGCATGGCTGCTATTGAGTAACACCATTTATAACTGTCCGGCAAAGAATACCCAGCAGGGAACACATGAATCCGTTTTCTGCGGACGTCCGGATTACGATGTTTATCAGGTGTCCAGCTGGAGCGAGATGGAACCTTATTATAAACCGGAAGATATTATCCGTGCGGCAGGCATAATGCTTTCGGCAGCTGACCGTTTCAAGGGGAATAATAATTTTGAGTATGACTTGATAGATATTGTCCGTCAGGCAGTGGCAGAAAAGGGGCGTTTGGTTTATCCCATTATGATAGATGCATATAAGGCAGGAGAAAAGGAACTGTTTGCAGCCTCTTCACAACGTTTCCTCGATTTGATTCTTTTGCAGGATAAATTATTGGCTGCCCGTCCTGAATTCAAGGTAGGCACATGGATTGAGAAAGCACGCAACTTGGGCACGACTCCCGAGGAAAAAGATTTGTATGAATGGAACGCACGCGTGCAGGTTACTACATGGGGAAATCGTGTGGCAGCTGATGAAGGAGGACTACGCGACTATGCACACAAAGAATGGAACGGTCTGTTGCGTGATTTCTATTATAACCGTTGGAAGGTGTGGATTGACCGGCAAAAGGCACAGCTGAATGGTGCGCCGGTGAAGGCAATAGATTTTTATGCCATTGAGGAACCGTGGACAAAGCAGACAAATCCTTATTCTTCTCAAGCCGAAGGCGATGTGATAGAGGTAGCCAAGGAAGTATATGCCAAGATTACCGAATAGGTTATCATTATAATATTCTCTTTCCCTATGCAGAATTGATTTTTATCTCTCACTGCTCTCACCCTTATTTCGAAACGACAATGTACAGGGCGTTTCAGGGTGAGAGATAGGGGTGAGAGATTCCTTCAAAGGTGAGAGCATATCTCTTATTTTTGTCCAAAGTTGCATTATTTGTATGTTTTTTCCTATGTAAGTATGTGCAGACACCTTCTTTTCCGCTTTCCATAGCATACGTTCGCATGATGTTTTTCATACGGTTAAACAACCTGTTTCATTAGGGAAACACATTGATTCGGACTAATGTATATTTCATCCTGGCCGAACGTATGGAAGGTCACGTTTATTGTTTTTGCTTTGAACTGCTAATCGAATGAGAGAAAATCTTATCAGTCTTGTAAAAAGAAGAAACATTGTTTGAGCTTTATAAAGAAAATGTCTGTACCTTTGTCGAAAGGTCTATGAAAAAGAATAAAATACGTCATTTATAAACTATTAGAGCAATGTATTCTATCATTAAATGTTATTTGCGGCATATACTTGCTGTATGTGTGGTGTCTTTGTGTGTAATGACAGGCACTGCCGCTTCGTCGGTGAAACTGGATGTGGACTGGCCACAGTTTATGAGTAAACAGGACATGGTGTGGGAAACACTTCCTGAGTATTGGTATGAATCAGCCTATATGGGTAACGGTATGTTGGGGCTGATGATTTATAAGGAACCGGGACAGAACTATATTCGGTTGGAAACAGGAAACTGTGCAGTACACGACCATCGGAAGGGCAAGAACGACTTGTTCAGCATCGGACGTCTGCTGACCGGACATTTTGCTTTGCATCCGAAAGGTGAGATTTTGGATGGAAAGATGCGGGTGGACTTATGGAATGCCGAGACTACTGCCGACATTGTCACTACAAAAGGAAAAATTCATTTACATAGCTTCGTGCATAGCGATAAGATGATTATCGTCACCAAGACCACTACCGAAGGCGAGGAAAAAGATTTCCGTTGGGAATGGGTGCCGGCTCCTTCAGAAAGCCCGAGGTATCTGTTTGCCAAAGGAGAGGGCAATTGGATTAAAGTGCCCGAAGATTATCCGCTTAATCCGGCTCCCGAAGTAACCGGAACAGAAAAGGAAGGAATGTCTTATCAGAAACTTCAGGCGGGAGGCGAGACGGCGGTTGCATGGAAAGAAACCGTGAAAAAAGGAGAACGTGTGCTGTGGGTGAATCTTACTCATTCTTATCCCGAATCCAATGCCCGTGAAATCAGCCGGAACGAGCTGGAGGATGCATTGCGGTGTGGATATAAGAATTTGCAGAAGACGCATCGTCAATGGTGGAATGCTTATTATCCTGCCAGCTTCCTTACATTACCCGAAGGTGTGAAGGAGAATTTCTATTGGATACAGATGTATAAATTAGCTTCGGCGACGCGTGCCGACAGAGCGTTGATAGATTGCACCGGTCCGTGGCTCACCAAGACACCGTGGCCGAATGCGTGGTGGAATCTGAATGTGCAGTTGACTTACTGGCCGTTGAATGCTTCCGACAGACTGGATTTGGCTGCTTCTTTGGAGAATGCTCTTTATAATAATGTGGAACAGTTGCGAAAGAATATCCCGGAAGCGTATCGGCATGACGCTTTGGGACTGGGACGTACCAGCAACTTCTATTGCGCTACAGAGCCGGTCGGTATTCCCGGAGTGAGTAAAACGGCCGAAGTGGGGCTGCTCACTTGGGCTTGTCACAATCTTTGGTTGATTTATCGTCATAAGATGGATGATGCGCTTCTGCGCGATAAGTTGTTTCCGCTATTGAAGGGGGCAGTAAATTATTACCTGCATTTCTTGCAGAAGGAAGAGGACGGGAAGCTGCATCTTCCTGCTACTTATTCTCCCGAATATGGAAGTGCAGAGGATTGTAATTTCGACCTTTCCCTGCTTCGCTGGGGATGTCTGACTTTGATACAATCGGCAGAGAGATTGAAGATAGACGATCCGTTACTTCCTAAATGGAAAACCGTATTGGAGGAGCTGACTCCCTATCCGATGGACGAAAACGGGCTGTTTATCGGGCGGAATACGCCTTATGCGTTTTCACACCGGCATTATTCGCATCTCCTGGCGGCTTATCCATTGTATACATTAAACAAAGAACACCCTGAAGATGTGGATCTTATTGAGAGATCTCTTCATTTCTGGCAATCAAAGACCGGAGCTCATCAGGGTTATTCATTGACCGGAGCTTCTTCCATCTCATCTGCACTGGGAAAAGGGAATGATGCATTGGCTTATTTGAATAAGCTGTTTGGACGTTTTTTGAGTGTGAATACATTATATAGAGAATCTGGACCGGTTATTGAAACACCATTGTCGGGTGCGCAGTCTATACACGATATGTTGTTGCAGAGTTGGGGAGGCAAGATAAGGGTTTTCCCTGCCGTACCGGATGCATGGCAGGATGTGGCTTTTGACGGGTTGCGGACAGAAGGAGCTTTCAAGGTCTCTGCCAATCGGAAAGCCGGGAAAACGGAATTTATACAGGTGAAGAGTTTGGCCGGAGAACCTTGTATCCTTGTAACGGATATCGCACGGCCTTTCTTTAAAGGCAAGCGCCATCTGGAAGTAAAGCAGTTGGATGAGCATACTTATCAAGTTGATTTACAGAAAGGCGAGGAGATGCTGGTTTATCCCGAAGGTACTTCATCTGATTTGATTATTCGTCCTATTCAGAACACTTCCATTCACTGTTTTGGAAAGAAGCTGAAAGATAAAAAATAACCTGTCATGGGAGTGTGTCAAAACTAAAACGACCTATCGTCAACTGTAGGGGCAGGGGTTGCCTGCCCGAACCAACGGGCACGACCTTGGGAGTAATACATAGGGATATTCAGTAAATGTCTCTAAAAAATAAGATGGCATATGAAGATGATAG
>OLQS01001370.1_pt1 | contig 14273 bp, 10 predicted proteins | sample 1672291 | NCBI WGS metagenome assembly OLQS01 (sample SAMEA3136668, study PRJEB25190) | human gut metagenome | biome: human gut; feature: human-associated habitat; material: faeces | place: Austria | collected 2013
GAAGATGAATCAGTGGATATTTGAACGTCTGGATCGAAGCAGGTATCCTTATAAAAAACCGGAGGAATTTGATTCGCTTTTGCGGATGGGAATGATGACCATGTCGTTTTCTGTTAAATGGTATGTCCAGAATATGGAAAAGGCGGAAGAGGCAAAAAAGAACTTCCGGGATGATCTGGAGCTTTTGAAGTATGGTGCGTATCAAAATAAAAACTGAAAAATGAGGAGACAATCATGAAAAAGAAAATTGTAGTCGGAGGAATTGTAGTAGCAATAGCTGCGGTGGCTGCCATTGCGGTGCCAAGGGCGCTGAAAAAGAATGCACCTGTGGAAGAGGCGGCGCTTCCGGTGGTGGATGTGCAGACACCGGAGACAGGAACGATTGAGCTGTTCCGTGAACTGGTAGGAAGCGTAGAGCCGTCGGATGTAGTTTATATTTATCCGAAAATGGCCGGCGAAGTGACAGAAGTGTTTGTAAAAGCAGGAGATGTGGTAGAAGAGGGACAGCCGATTTGTACCATTGATACCAAACAGGTGGATGCAGCAAGACTGAGCCTGGAAAGCGCTGCTCAGGCGCTGCAGGATGCGCAGACCAATCTGGCCCGTCAGCAGGCTCTGTTCCAGGCCGGAGATATTGCCAGCGTCATGCTGGAGCAGGCCCAGACGGCTGCAAAGAATGCCCAGATTCAGTATGATTCTGCAAAGCTGAATTATGATCATCAGATGGAATATGCCAATATTACGGCAACCATCAGCGGAAAAGTGGAAATCTGCGACATTGAGGTTCATGATAATGTTTCTCAGCAGAATCTGATTACTGTAATTGCCGGAGAGGGAAGCAAATCTGTTTCCTTTGCAGTGCCGGAGAAAATCGCTGAGCAGCTGAGAGCAGGAGATCCTGTATTTATTGAGAAAAACGGTTCTGAATATACAGGAACCATCAATGAAATCAGCAGCATGATTGATGCTGCTACAGGACTGTTTCAGGTAAAGGCCTCTGTTGAAGACGGAGACGCCCGCTTTGGCTTACTCGAACGCTACGGCTGGAAACGACGCTCCTTCCGTAGGTTACGCTACGGTATACCCCTTGACCATGTTCTTGAGGGTACTTACGGCGCAATTATTGATCTTGTTCTTCGCTTGATGCGGTAGTTATAATGGTGCCGTCTTACACGTATATCGGCATTGCCTCACACGTATATCGACGTTGGCCTATGAGAGCGTAGGCGTGAGGCGATGTCGGTATACGTGCTGGATGGAGTTGACGCCGGGGAAAATAAAAAGCATAGATGTATTAAATTTATCAGTTTAAAAGGCGATGTTATTCGTAACATTGCCTTTTTTGTTAGCTTTGTGGGAGTATAATCTAATTTAATATCGTGGAAAGAATGAGTGTAGAGAAGAAAAACGCTTATATCGGAGTGGATTTAGGGGGGACGAATATGCGTGCCGGCCGTATCGTAGGGGATCGATTAGTGGCTCAGGGGAGCGCCCCGACTCCCAAGGACGCCGCGGATTGCGGGGAGACATTGGAGGCTTTGATAGAGGTGATCCGTTCCGTGTGGGACGAGAGTGTGGTAGCTATCGGTATCGGTGTGCCGAGTGTGGTGGATCGTGAGAAGGGGATCGTATATAACGTGGTGAATATCCCGCATTGGGAGGAGGTACATTTGAAGGAGATCTTGGAGGCTTGCTTCTCCGTGCCGGTTTATGTGGATAACGACGCGAATTGCTTCGCTCTGGGTGAGCGTATCTTTGGCGAAGGAAAGACGGTTGATAACTTCGTGGGCCTCACCTTGGGTACGGGCTTGGGGGGTGGAATTATCCAGAATGGCAAGCTGTTGGCCGACGCTAATTGTGGCTCGGGAGAGTTTGGCATGATTCCGTACCAAGGACAGATCTTGGAATATTTCTGTAGCGGTTCCTATTTCATGAACGTATGGGGCGTGGATGGGAAGGAGATGTACACCCGTGCGATGCGGAAGGACGAGCAGGCGCTGGAGGCTTACCGGCAGTTGGGCGTACATGTGGCCGCCGCTATCAAGATCGTGGTATTGACGGTAGATCCGGAGATGATCGTCTTCGGAGGCTCGGTGACCGCCGCCCATGAGTTGTTTGAGGAGAGCATGTATGAGGACTTGAAGGATTTCGCTTATCCGAACTCTATCAAGAACTTGAAGATACGTTTCTCTAAGCTGGAGAATCCGGGGCTATTCGGTGCCGCTTCCCTTTGTTATGATAAATAAAGACGGATAATCAATTGTTTACTTAAATCTGATTCATACCATGAGACATGTATTTTGTAGGAAGGTCGTTTTCCTTTTGGCCGCTTTACTGGTTGTATGCGGCATGTCGGCCCGTAAGCCGATCAAGACGTTATTAATAACGGGGCAGAATAACCATAATTGGCAGGTGAGCCATGTGGTGCTTAAACAGATATTGGAGAACTCGGGACGCTTCTCCGTGGATTTTGCGGTCTCTCCGGAGGCGGGGAAGGATATGTCCGGCTTTGTCTTGGATTTCAGTCCTTACGAGCTGGTGGTGCTGGATTATAATGGGGATGCTTGGCCGGAGGAGACGAACCGCCGTTTCTTGGAGTATGTGCAAGGGGGTGGAGGTGTCGTGATCTATCATGCCGCTGATAACGCCTTCGTGAACTGGCCGGAATACAATAAGATTTGTGCCTTGGGCGGTTGGGAGAACCGGGATGAGAAAGCGGGACCCTATGTATATTGGAGCGATGGTAAGTTGATAAAGGATAGCTCGGCGGGCGTGGGTGGCTCTCATGGCAAGCAACATGAGTATGTGCTGAATGCCCGGAACCATGAGCATCCGATCATGAAGGGGTTGCCGAATAAATGGAAACATGCGCAGGATGAGTTATATGATCGTATGCGTGGCCCGGGAAATATAAAGGATTGCTTGTATACGGCTTATTCGGATAAGGAGACCGGAGGTTCCGGCCGTGAGGAGCCGTTGATCTTTACGGTTGATTATGGGAATGCCCGTATATTTCATACGATGTTAGGGCACGCGGGGGAAACGGTAGAGAATTGTCCGGCTATGCAATGCGCCGGCTTCCAGATTACCTTGTTAAGAGGTGCGGAATGGGCCGCTACCGGCAAGGTAACCCAAAAGGTTCCCGCTGATTTCCCGACGGAAAAACAAGTATCTAATCGGAGTAATTATAAGCGGTGATACATGGTTTATTAGAATGCCCATTGTAAGCTCCTTATGATGGGCATTCTAGCAAGCTAACAATGGGCATTCTAAGGAGCTTACGATGGGCATCGTGCTATTTTGCTGAATCCTCGTGCGATAGATAGCCGTCGCTTAATGTGAATTGAGAATCTTGATCCGCCAGAAAGCGGATGGCCGTGAGGATTTTCTCTTGAGGGAAAGGTAATTTCTCAATAAGTTCTTTCACGGGGATAGGGGATTCCCCGGCCAATATCTTTATGAGACTTTCCCGGATAGCGTTGAATTCCCAATTCATAAGCTGTGATTCATGCTTCGATAGGCATACGTCGCAACAGCCACAAGGGGCGGAATCTTCCTCGCCGAAATAGGATAGGAGCATGCGGCTACGGCATACCCGCTCCTCGTTGATATATTCCAGCACCTTCTCGATCCGTTTCCCGAAACGCTCCTTGCGTTCCTCATACGCCGAGCGGGGTATGGAAAGGTACCGCTGTTCCTCCCGGGTCTGGGTATAGATAATCAACGGGGTTTTCTTATGCGGGATGTAGTTTACGATCCGGTATCTGGATAAACCTACCAAGGTCTCATACACCTCGTGAGGTGTCACTCTCGCACGGGTGGCGATTACGCTCTCATCTATATAAACATAATCTGCGAATAACCCGGTGTAAGAACGCAAGATTGTCTGAATCACCTCATCCGTTCGCTTGTTCTCACTTAAATACCTGTAAAGCTCGTCACGGGTAGCTGTGAACATCAGGCGGGAAGCGTTGTCTACCTCCTCCGTATATTCGATATAGCCCGATAGCCCAAGGATCTTCAAGGCATGATGCGCTTGCAATAAAGAGAACTTATAAGCGGAACAGAAATCCGTCAATGAGAAATCGTGTACCGTATCTAGCCCGTACCCTACGGCGATCTGGTAATAATTACCCAACGCCTCATAGACCCGATAGATAAACTCCTTGTCCGGAAACTCATCCGCCAGCCGTTTCTTTAGCTTGGCGCTATCCGTGGAGGAACAAAGAGCCACGGCGAAGGCTTTCTTCTCATCACGCCCCCCGCGTCCGGCCTCTTGATAATATTCCTCCAACGATCCCGGCATATCCATATGCACGACCAATCGCACGTCCGGCTTATCGATACCCATACCAAAAGCGTTGGTCGATACGATTACCCGGCACTCGTTGTTTTTCCAACGGGCCTGACGCAGTTCTTTCTCGTCACGGTTTAACCCGGCATGGAAGAAATCGGCGGAGATACCCGCCTGTTGCAGCATGAGGGCGATCTCCTTGGTGCGTTTCCGGTTGCGGACATATACGATGGCCGTACCCGGAACTTTTCCCAATATATAAACGAGTGTATTTAACTTATCCTCCGTCTTCCGGACAATATAAGCCAGATTTTTGCGGGCGAAGCTCTTTTGAAATACGTTCTTCTCCTTGAACCGCAGACGCTCTTGTATGTCATTCACCACTTCCGGGGTAGCCGTGGCGGTCAAGGCTAATACCGGAACACCCGGCAATAAGTCCCGGATCTCAGCGATATTGAGATAAGAAGGACGGAAATCATATCCCCATTGCGAGATACAGTGACTCTCGTCGATTACCAGCAGACAAACCTGCATGGCCTCCATCTTGACCCGGAAAATATCCGTACTAAGCCGCTCCGGGGAGACATATAAGAACTTATACCCCCCGAAGATGCAATTCTCCAGTTGCGTGATGATCTCTTGCCGGCTCATGCCCGAATAAACGGCCGTAGCCTTGATGCCGACCCGGCGTAAGTTCTCCACTTGGTCTTTCATCAATGCGATCAAGGGAGTGACGACGATGCAAATCCCCTCCATCGCCAATGCCGGCACCTGAAAGGTGATGGATTTACCACCACCCGTAGGCATCAGCCCAAGCGTATCTTTTCCGGCACAGACGGAATGGATAATATCCTCCTGCAAGGGGCGAAAAGCAGGGTATCCCCAATACTTCTCTAATATCTTATGGTAAACGTCCACCTGTCCTCCTCATATATCGTCGGGTTTGATGTCTTTGATCATCAGCAGGATAGAGGTGTTGCCGTTGTAGGTGTTCTCCTCCACCGTGTAGCAGATGTTGAAAGGCTTCATACCCTTGATATGGTCGTTGTACCTGTGCATGCCGAAAGCGATGGCGTGCATGGGGGTGCTTGAGTTTCCGTCGATCAATTCCAGCTTGAGATGCTCCAGTTCCTTACCCACGAGCTTACTGGTGCCGTAGTCCTTTACGCCAAGCGAACAGAATACGGGCTTTTGGTTGTCCGGCCCGAACGGGCTCATCTTCTTTAGGTCGTTCACGAACTTCTGGTTGATCTCTTTCAAATCCAAGATAGCGTCGATATCGATCTGCGGGATCATCTGCTCCGGTATGATCTCCTCGGATGCGATCTTCAAGAAACGCTCGGTGAATGCCTCTAGGTTCTCCTCCCGAAGGGAAAGCCCGGCGGCGTAGGTATGTCCCCCGAAATTCTCCAATAAATCCCGGCAACTCTCTATCGCCTTGTAAATATCGAAGCCTGTTACGGAACGTGCCGATCCGGTGATCAACTCGGACGATTTGGTAAGAACGACCGCCGGACGGTAATACTTCTCGGTCAAACGGGACGCTACGATACCGATCACGCCTTTGTGCCATCCCGGGTTATACACCACGATCGCCTTCCGGTCATCCATGTTCTCTACTTCGTCGATGACAGCGTTAGCCTCGTCGGTGATCTTCTTGTCCAATTCCCGGCGTTCCTCATTATATTGGTTGATGCTCTCGCTCTTCTCCCGGGCACTGGCGCTATCCTTGGACAGTAGCAGTTCCACCGCCTCCTTCCCGTTCATCATACGGCCGGAAGCGTTGATACGGGGACCGATCTTGAAGACGATATCACTGATCGTGATCTCCTTTCCGGTCAATCCGCAGATATCGATAATCCCTTTCAGCCCGAGGCTGGGGTTGCTGTTCAATTGCTTCAGCCCGTAATAGGCGAGGATGCGGTTCTCTCCCGTAATCGGGACGATATCCGAGGCGATACTGACCGCCGTCAGCTCCAACAACTTCTCCAGATCCGAGAACGGGAAATTATTGCTCTTGGCGAACGCCTGCATGAACTTGAATCCTACTCCGCAACCCGATAAGTGCTCATACGGATAGATAGAATCCGAGCGCTTGGCATCCAATACGGCGACAGCGTCCGGCAAAGTGGCGTCCGGCATATGGTGGTCGCAAATAATAAAGTCGATGCCTTTCTCCTTGGCGTACTCGATCTTCTCGATCGCTTTGATACCGCAATCCAGCGAGATAACCAGCGACACGCCGTTCTCGGCGGCATAATCGATACCCTTGTAAGAGATACCGTACCCCTCGTCGTACCGGTCCGGGATATAGAAATCCAAGGTAGACGAGTAAGGTCTTAAATACTTGAAGACGAGCGATACCGCTGTCGTTCCATCCACGTCGTAATCGCCGTAGATCAAAATCTTTTCTTTATTCCCCAAGGCTTTGTTCAAGCGCCTCACCGCCTTATCCATATCCGGCATAAGGAACGGGTCGTGCAAATCGTTCAAGCTGGGTTTAAAGAATTTCTTCGCCTCTTCGATCGAAGTGATACCTCGTTGAACGAGCAAGAGACAGATCACCGGGCTGAATCCTAATTCAGCCACCAATTGGTCTCTCTTATGTAACTCTTCTTCTGATGGGGTTTGAAAGTTCCATTTGTTAATCATTATATATTGTTTTTTTCTTTTTTGCTTGCCTGATACTACGGATACCTTGTCATCCTTAATCTACCGTATGACAAAGGCGAGATTTCCGCAATATATTTCAACCCGTAAAGTTAGAAATTAAATATGGTATATCCGGTATGGCTTAAAGAAAATAGTTTTTTTGTTATTATTTTTTTGAAGTAGGAGAATGATTCGTACATTTGCCTAAATATTATAAAATACAATGACGGAAGATATTAAAAAAGCTTGCGAAGTAATGGCCGCAGGCGGCATAATACTTTATCCTACAGACACTATCTGGGGAATTGGTTGCGACGCTACCAATGAAAAAGCCGTACAAAGAGTGTACGAGCTAAAGCGAAGGACAGACAATAAGGCTATGTTGGTCTTGATGGACAGCGAGGCTAAATTGGATAGGTACGTGTCGGATGTTCCCGATATCGCTTGGGATTTGATTAGCGTGTCTGATAAGCCGTTGACCATCATTTACTCAAGTGCCAAGAACTTGGCGACAAATCTATTGGGAGCCGATGGTAGCGTGGGTATCCGTATCACGAACGAGGAGTTCTCCAAGAAATTGTGCGAGCGCTTCCGTAAACCTTTGGTCTCTACTTCCGCCAACGTAAGCGGCGAGCCTTCTCCCGCTAATTTCAGCGAGGTATCGGAGGTGATCAAGGAGGGTGTGGATTATATCGTGAGTTATCGTCAGGACGATATGAGCAAGGCCGCTCCGTCCGGCATTATCAAGTTAGGAGCCGGTGGGCTTGTGCAGGTAATTAGATAAGGATGAAGAAAAGCGTACAAGCCGGAAAATATATTGTCTCGGATTTTATAGCGTCGTCGGTAGTCTGGTTATTATTTAACCTGATACGCTATGAGGAGGTGGCGGTGTATGAAGGGTTTGATACCGTCGGGGCCTTTTTGCTGCATATCCCCTCATTGAAGGGGCAGCTATTGATCCCGTTTTTCTGGTTCGTATTATATTGGTTTTCCGGTTATTATAATAAACCGTTCGGTAAGTCGAGGCTTACTGAGTTGTTCTCTACCCTTGGGAGCGTGTCGATCGGTGTCGTGATCTTGTTTTTTGCCTTAGAGCTGAATGACTTGCCCCGTTCTTATCACGTGTATTATGATATGTTTTTCTCTTTATGGGGATTGCAGTTTGTCTTGACGTATATTCCCCGGTTATTGATTACGCAGGCCGGGTTACGGAAGATAAAGTGCAGGGAATGGGCGTTGAATGTATTGATGATTGGGGCGGGGAAGAAGGCGGCGTGTATTGCCGACGACCTGTATGGTTTGGGTTATAATATCGTCGGTTTTGTCTCCGATGGTACGGAGAAAAAGGGCGGGGTCGCCGGAGATCGTGTGATCGGTAGGCTAGAATCTTTGCCGGTGATCGTAGAGGAGAAAAAGGTGGATGAGCTGGTTGTCGCCTTGGAGACGGTGGATAATAACCGTTTGATGGATATCCTGTATTCGTTATATTGTTATAAACGGCCGATCAAGATATTGGCGGATAAATCCAGTTCATTATCGCAAGTAAAGATCAAGGCGATAAAGGGCGTTCCGCTGGTGGACGTGACGGATAACAACTTCTTGCCCATCGAGCAGAATGTAAAGCTCTTTATGGATAAGACGTTATCTCTGATTTTCTTGGTGCTCTTATCTCCCTTGTTCCTGTATATCGCTTGGCGGGTGAAGCGGGATTCCCCCGGCCCGGTGTTTTTCAGTCAGGAACGGATCGGATACATGGGCGAGCCTTTCATGATCTATAAGTTCCGTACGATGTACACGAACGCCGAGGAGGAAGGCCCGTTGCTCTCTTCCGAGGACGATTCCCGTATCACTCCCTTCGGACGGGTGATGCGGAAATACCGCTTGGACGAGTTACCGCAGTTCTGGAACGTGCTGAAAGGGGATATGTCGCTAGTTGGCCCCCGTCCGGAACGTAAATATTTCATCGAGCGGATCGTGAGGAAAGCCCCCTTCTACTATCTGCTGCATAATGTACGTCCGGGAATCACCTCGTTGGGTATGGTGAAATATGGATATGCCGGCAGCGTGGATGAGATGATCGAGCGCTTGGAATATGATATATTATACTATGAGAATATGTCCTTGATTCTGGACATAACGATTCTCATTTATACAGTTAAAACAGTGTTTACAGGTAAAGGTATTTAAAATGGCTAACGAAGGGTTATTCTATAAATTGTTGTTATGGCGGGAAAAGCGCATCAAGGAGAAGCATTTTATCCTTATTATCAGCTTTATCGTGGGAATTTGCACAGCTGCGGCCGCTATCATATTGAAACAATTGATCCATTTCATACAACATGTATTGACGGGTAATTTCAGTGCTGACGGCGTGAACTATCTCTATTTGCTTTATCCGGTGATCGGTATCTTGTTGGCCGGCTTGTTCGTGAAATATATCGTGCGTGACGATATCGGCCATGGGGTGACGAAGATCTTGTATGCCATCTCGCAACGAAAGAGCCGTATCAAGCCGCATAATACATGGACGTCTATCGTAGCCAGTTCCGTGACGATCGGCTTTGGTGGATCGGTCGGGGCGGAGGCTCCTATCGTATTGACAGGGGCGGCTATCGGTTCTAATCTGGGACGAGTGTTCAGGATGGAGCAGAAGACGTTGATGTTGCTCGTGGGATGTGGTGCCGCCGGAGCGATCGCCGGTATCTTCAAGGCGCCTATCGCCGGGTTGGTGTTCGTGATTGAGGTATTGATGCTGGACCTTACGATGACTTCCGTGCTTCCTTTGCTGATCTCGTCGGTGACGGCGGCTACGATGTCTTATATCTTTACCGGCACCGAGGCCATGTTTAAGTTCTCTCAGACCGAGGCATTCGAGATCGAGCGTATTCCTTACGTGCTCTTGCTGGGTGTTTTTTGCGGATTGGTATCCCTTTATTTTACCCGTGTGATGAACAAGGTGGAAGGGATGTTCCGGAAGTTGGGTACGTATTGGAAGAAGTTCATGTTGGGCGGCGTGATGCTGAGTATCTTGATATTCCTGTTCCCCCCACTATATGGTGAGGGCTATGATACGATCGGCTCGTTGCTGAACGGGCAGTTCTCGCATATCATGGACAAGAGTTTGTTTTACGATCTGAACGATACGTATTTCGGGGTCTTGATCTTCTTGACCTTGATCTTGCTTACGAAGGTATTCGCTTCCAGCGCCACGAATGCCGGAGGGGGTTGCGGTGGTATCTTCGCTCCTAGTTTGTATCTGGGCTGTATCGCCGGTTTTATCTTTGCGCATACGTCTAATTATTTCCCGTTCACGATGTATATCTCAGAGAAGAATTTCGCTTTGCTGGGTATGGCGGGCATTATGTCCGGGGTGATGCACGCTCCTTTGACCGGGGTTTTCTTGATTGCCGAGCTGACGGGTGGGTATGATTTGTTCCTCCCCTTGATGATCGTCTCGATCAGTTCCTATATCACGATCCTTATGTTCGAGCCTCATAGCATCTACTCCATGCGTTTGGCGCAGAAAGGCGAGTTGCTGACGCACCATAAGGATAGGGCGGTGCTTACCTTGCTACGGGCGGATAGCGTGATCGAGAAAGATTTCCAGATGGTGTCTCCGGAGATGACGTTGGGCGATATGGTAAAGGTTATTTCCCGAAGCGGGCGTAACACCTTCCCTGTTGTGGACGAGCGGGGCGTGTTGCTGGGTATCGTCTTGCTGGATAATATCCGGAATATCATGTTCCGTCCGGAGTTGTATAATCGTTTCCATGTATCGAAGTTCATGGTTTCCGCCCCGGCCAAGATCGTAATCAACACGCCGATGGATCAGATCATGCAGACGTTTGACGATACGAAAGCGTGGAATCTTCCGGTGGTCGATGAGAATGGCCATTATATCGGCTTTATGTCGAAATCGAAGATATTTAATTCCTATCGGGAGGTATTGGTCGATAACTTTTCCGGGGACTAACTTGTTAAAAACAGATCCAATTTATTGTACATGAAGAAAGAGGATTTACGAATCGTATATATGGGCACTCCCGATTTTGCCGTGGAGAGCCTGCGTGCCTTGGTAGAAGGTGGATATAATGTGGTAGGTGTCATTACGATGCCGGATAAGCCGATGGGCCGTCATGGTAGCGTGCTTCAACCGAGTGCCGTGAAGCAATATGCCGTATCGGTGGGTCTTCCGGTCTTACAGCCAGAGAAGTTGAAGGATGAGGCGTTTTTGGAGGAACTGCGTGCCTTGCGGGCGGATTTGCAGATCGTGGTGGCGTTTCGTATGCTGCCGGAGGTGGTCTGGAATATGCCCCGTCTGGGAACTTTTAATCTGCATGCCTCCTTGCTTCCGCAATACCGGGGTGCCGCTCCGATCAACTGGGCGGTTATCAATGGTGATACGGAGACCGGCGTGACTACTTTCTTTCTTACGCATGAGATCGATACGGGTAAGATCATCCGTCAGAGACATCTGCCGATCGCTGATACCGACGATGTAGAAACCGTTCACGATGCCTTGATGGTGATGGGGGCGGGGTTGGTTACCGAGACCGTGGACTTACTGTTGGATGGAAAAACAGACGCTATTCCCCAAGAGGAATTCTATAAGGATGCCGCCGAGTTGCGTCCGGCCCCGAAGATATTCAAGGATACCTGTCATATCGACTGGAACCAGCCGGTGAAGAATATCTATGATTTCGTCCGTGGGCTTTCTCCTTATCCTGCTGCTTGGACGGAATTGATCTCTGAGGATGGCAAACGTCTGGCTTTAAAGATTTACCAGGCAGAGAAACGTCCGGCGGAGCATAACTTCCCGGTCGGCTCTATCCATACGGATCATAAATCGTATATCGACGTGGCCGTGAAGGACGGTTTTCTTCGCTTGCGTTCCTTGCAACTTGCCGGAAAGAAACGGATGAATATAACGGACTTCCTGAATGGTTTCAAGCAAATCGCGGAATATACGGTTGGCTGATGAACGGGACGAGACGTATCATATACATTACGTTAGGAACGTTTTTTCTCATATTGGGAGCGATCGGTATCTTTGTCCCTTTGCTCCCGACCACTCCTTTTTGGTTACTGACTTGTTGGTTTTATGTCCGTAGCTCGGAGAAGCTTTATAACCGGGTGATGAGCAATCGTTATTTCGGGCCGCATATTAAGGGCTTTGTGGAAGATAAGGCTATTCCTTTGCGTTCCAAGATTATCACGATCGCTATCATGTGGCTATCTACGATCATTACTTCCCTTTTGCTAGTCGGCTATTGGTGGGTGAAAGCTTTGTTAGGGCTTATCAGTATCGGGGTCTCATGGCATATCCTCTCTTATCCTACTAAAAAAGAATGAGATAACCTGTTCATCCATAGGATTACTGGGGTTATCCCTCTTTTATCGCTTTCTATCGTAGCCTTACTACTTTATCGGTCTTCTTTCAAGGCCTCTTCTAAGCTGATTCCTAGAGCTTCAGCTACTCCCTTACCGTAAGCAGGGTCTGCCTTGTAGCAATTGCGTACGTGGCGTTGCTTGATGAACAGTTGGGCGTTACCCATCGCACGGGCGGTATTTCCGAATAACAACTGTTGCTCTTCCGGCGGCATCAAACGGAATAAGGCACCCGGTTGGCTGTAGTAATCATCATCGTACTCACGCTCGTTGTAATTATAAACATCCCCGTGTACTTTCAAAGGCGGTTCCTTCTTCTCGGGAGAGTCTTTCCATTCGCCGAAGCTGTTAGGTTCGTAACCCTTTGCGGCTCCATAGTTTCCGTCTACACGCATCGCTCCGTCACGGTGATAGGCATGGAACGGACAACGGGGCTTGTTCACCGGGATCTGCTCTAGGTTCACGCCAAGGCGGTAACGCTGGGCGTCGCCATAAGAGAATAGACGACCTTGTAACATCTTGTCTGGGGAGAAGCCGATGCCTTCGACAGTATTCATCGGGTTGAATGCGGCTTGCTCCACGTCTTGGAAATAATTCTCCGGATTACGGTTCAACTCGAGGATACCGACATCCATTAACGGGAAGTCCTTATGCGGCCATACTTTCGTGAGGTCGAACGGGTTGATCGGATAGGTCTCGGCCTGCTCCTCAGTCATCAATTGGATCTGGAATTTCCATTTCGGGAAGTCCCCACGCTCGATACTCTCGAACAAATCACGCTGATGGGATTCACGATCCTTGGCGATGATCGCAGCCGCTTCCTCGTCACTCAAGTTCTTGATACCTTGCAGGGTTCTGAGATGGAACTTCACCCAGATACGTTCGTTCTTATTGTTGATAAAACTGTACGTATGGCTACCGAAACCATGCATATGTCGATAAGAGTAAGGAATGCCGCGAGAACTCATCGTAATCGTTACTTGATGCAGGGCCTCGGGAAGCAAAGTCCAGAAATCCCAGTTGTTATCCTCGCTTCGTAGATTCGTTTTCGGGTCACGTTTGACCGCATGATTCAAGTCCGGGAACTTTAGGGGATCACGCAAGAAGAATACGGGGGTGTTGTTACCTACCAAGTCCCAGTTACCCTCCTCTGTGTAGAATTTCATGGCGAATCCACGGATATCACGCTCTGCGTCGGCTGCTCCACGCTCTCCGGCTACGGTGGAGAAACGGACAAAGCAGTCAGTTTTCTTGCCTACCTCGCTGAAAATAGCCGCTTTCGTATACTTTGTGATATCATGTGTAACGGTAAAGGTACCGAATGCGCCGGAACCTTTGGCGTGCATGCGTCTTTCTGGGATCACTTCACGGTCGAAGTGCGCTAGCTTCTCAATGAACCAAGGGTCTTGTAATACCATCGGGCCACGTGGCCCCACTGTTTGTACGTTCTGATTGTCCGCAACAGGGCGCCCGTTGGCGGCAGTTAGTTTTTTGTCTTCCATAACTTTAGTTTTTATGTCGCAATAAAGAATTTTAGATAAAGTAATCTTTAAATAAAACTGTTTAGAAACAACAATTGTTTTTAACTTCTTGACAAAAATAAGATGTTGTTAGACAGTTGTCAAATAGTTAATATCTATAAATATATAGACGGGTAGTAGAAACTCAGTGGGGATAGGCGCATGAGTTATAAAAGTATCTTAGTTTCATCGCCCCATACACCTAAGATACTTCGCCAATGAACTTAGGATACTTTCTCGATGAAACTAAGATACCTTGTTTAAAAGGTATGGATACAAAAAAGCGATTGTCTGGCAAGATGCCAAGCAACCGCGGTATGGTTTGAAAAAATCAAATGTTCACCTTCCCGGTAAAATGGGGTGTTACTTATTTATTGTAACCCCATTTTGTTAACTCCGACTGACCGATAGCAGCGAGT